>Ga0099825_1004002_pt1 | contig 19456 bp, 7 predicted proteins | sample SiratroredBW_FD_76838 | JGI IMG/M metagenome (GOLD analysis project Ga0099825, IMG submission 76838) | Root nodule microbial communities of legume samples collected from California, USA - Siratro red BW | ecosystem: Host-associated > Plants > Roots > Nodule | place: USA: California | collected... | reverse complement strand
ATTTGTTACTTGTTAATATATATATTCATGCATATGAACATGTATAACTAGAAATGTTTGTGCTGTTCCAAGTATATATAATTATATTAAACTCTAAAACTAAAATATACTCGAAACAGCATTTTGAAGTGAGCTGAAAAGCATTACGGTTCCAGGCCATAACCTAGCCCATAAGTAAGGATATCCATAAAAAGAAACGTCATGCCTTTTAAACAGCCATCAATATATAAGTGTTCTGCTACTAGCATCACATTCAATCTCCTTAACAACTATTATGTATAGAAAATGTTTACTAAGCTTACCTCAATTATCCCAGTCTTTTAGATTTCGAGACATGGCGATAATTTATTAGAGGTCCAACCCTCCACTAGGCCCCCTATAATCAGGGTTTAAACTAAAATAAGGATACCACTACAATAGCCAGTAGGATTGATTTAGTGATGAGGGGTTTTAGTAGGATTACATGGGATAATAAATTCAAACCACATTGAATGTTTTTTTTAACGTGATATCATTCAAGTTGAAATGATTTTGAAATAATAAAATCATATTCTAATTACATATTAATGTTAAAATAATTCAAGGTTTATTATTGTCTTGACTTTAATTTCACCAATTACAAAGAAAAAAATATAGAGAACATTTTTTATGACACAAATCTTATAACAAGCAAGGAGACAATTTATGACAGATTTACCCTTGCTGGGAAGGAAAATAATATAGCAAACGTCCTTTGTGACAGCGGGAGCGACGAAGTATTGATTCCAGACCTTCATCATCATGAGTTTTCATCCCTTTCGATACTGACAAGTTGTTTGAGTGTGACAATATGTTAGGACAGAGATAGACGTGAAAACAAAAGTACAAGGGGTTGTTAAGAGCAAAAAAAGAAACGGTGAGTGGCAATTGCCATGCCAGTGTGAGGTGAGGTTGCCCTCAACTTACATACTTTTTTTAGGCTCCCCTCCACTTACATACTCATCTTTAGGCTCTATCTCTGATAGAAGCTGGGTTTGGGTTTTTCACGATACACCCCAACATTATTGGATGTAAGTGGATAACACTGTGATATGTGACCCTTTTATTAGATATAGGATTTGCTCTTATACAATTATAGAATGTACTTTTATGCCTAACTTAATTCCACAATATTTACTTTTGAGGTGAGAGCTGCCCCACTTATATACTCTTTCCAAGCTATATCTCTAGTAAATGTGAGACTTGGGTTTTTCTCGTGAAAATTTTGCCAACCAACCTTACAAAATTTAAGGACGACTCCTAGCTTATAGAACAAGAGTGAGTGAAAAAGGAATAAAATGCATTTTGAGGTAACTTATGTCTAGTTTTGCTAAAAAAAAAAAGTAGTATTATACCCTTTAAAACAATTCCATGACATATCTAGGGATAAAAATCAAATCCTGTTATTTTCAAGAAAGAATCTCTAGACCAGATTAGTATTATTCCTATTCAATGTAAAACCACTAAGAACTTCTATATTGTAAATAAGTCTCTTCAACTAGTGAAGAGATCTTTACTTGACTCCGAAATAGGAAGACAGAAAATTAACTTTACAAGGAATGAATAAGCAAAAAAGTAGTCGGACTTCCCACAGGCAACAATTCGAATGAACTACAAAGCTAGGTGAATACCATAGGCAACAATGTCTTTGTCTAAATCCAGATAAAATAGTGCTTCTTGTCTTACCATATTGATCACAGTGATATGCCAACATCAATCCGACATCAAATATCAGCATGCCAAGTGCTTTGAAAGCTACACGTTGAAAATAAATAAATGATGAACTGCAACCAATCACTTTACCATCAAGAAGAAAATAAACCAAGACAATTTACAATCAGAAGTATGAATATCATGTTAATTTTCTAACTTTAAGTTCAGATTACATCAATGATTTATCCAGAAAGGATGAAAAGACTACAAGAAAATTACAAAGGAAATTGTTGGTGAAAATATCTTCAAGTTAGGAAGCACTCAGCTGCTCAAGACAATAAATAAGTAACCAATTATTGATTGTAAATCTTTTTACCAAGAATTCCCTTTTAGTAATGTTCAAAAGATTATACTCTGTCAAATATGAAATTTCTTTCAATACGTGTAAATTACGCTATGTAATGTTTCCAGTATCTACGCTAAACTCGTAAAGAGTCACAAAAAACTTACAAAATGTATATACGCAGAAAGAAACAACATACGTCGACTACTGGATTCTCAAAGGCATAACTTATCATCTATAATCATCATCTTATGATCATTCATGTAAAACTACGGGGAAAAAATTATCCATAAACACAGCATTATATATCTCCACAAATCCGGTAAACAAACTCAGCAAATACAAAATCAGTTCAGGCTTCAGGGCCTACCCACTTCAAGTTCCGGTAAAGTGTTCCTAGGCCATATATTTGATCCACAATATGATGGATACCTGCAGAAAACACAAATCCAAAGAAATGTGTGTGATTATAGACACAGAACTACTCGATATAATATGAATACCAGTAAGAAAGTAGGAAGGATAAGATGACAATAAAGAGAAACATAAACTGCATTGGTTATATATGATAAGTAAAAAGAACTTGTTCACTGAGGAGATAACTCGGTATTATAGTATCTTAAAATTTGGATTTAGATCTAATTCAATCCTACAAGACAGGCTTGAAGGTGAAGGGTTGTGTCCTAATTATATACCATATTTCAATATTATCTCTAATCAATGTGGGACTTATGTTTTTCCCAATTCACGTCCAGCATTATTGGGCTTGGTACATATATCAGATGGTGGGTGACTCCTGTAATAGATCTAGGGTGCTATTATAGAATTGGGATTTGGACCGAACTCTATATTAGAAAATTGGCTTATAAGGTGAAGGTTGTTCCAACTTATACACTGATGTTTTGTGACTGCCCCTAACCAATATGAGACTTAAGTTTTTCCCAATATGATAAATAAGGAAAAAAATTGAAAATTATATGATGTTTTCATCTATCATTACCGTTGTATCAAAGAAACCTCTGTTGTAGGTGTATCAAGTATAGGATTGGCATAGAAAGATCCCTTTAATATATCTGCACTCAGGGAATAAAAGAATTAGATAACAAAAATAGCCACACTTAATAAGATAACTTCTGGATTTTCCAAAATGCATGCAAGCAAGCAACTAGGCATCAGAATTCCCAAATTCAGATAAAAATTAAATAATATCATAAATATCATATACTTTAAGTTACTAACTACAATTACAGATCAGATTTTAATTTTGTGAAGACATTTAACACAAAAATCATTACTTTCTTTTGACAGAAGTCACTAACAGAGCATGCTTACCTTTTGATGCTGTAACCCATACAAATGGAAATCATAATTTCCTTGTCGAATGATCAAATAATATTTCAATAACCCAGCATCCTGACTCTAGAAATCAATACAACAATTTCTACAGTAACTACAGAAATAACTTGGACAAAGCTGTGTAGGATTCTAATTCGAAGCATCTGATTGGTAATGAACAAATCTGGTCTCCATATGAAACCATTCTGTGCTGAATAAAGCACATCTGCTCAACATTATCAACCAGAGGTTGCTTGCCTATTTTACAATCTAAGATCAAATATTAACCTGGCAAGGAATTCATAACCATTTACGTTGTCTTAGGTTTCCAGTATGGGTTTGTTCGAAGCATCAAAGTCCCAGATTGAATTTCATTCCAGAAGAAATGTTCATTTCCAAACTTCATGTACCACAGTTAAAAATTCCAAAAAAAAAAAGCGCAATGTAGCTTTAAACTTACAAATGAGCTGTGTGGAACTACATATGCCTTTACATTATGCATTGTGCATGTGAATGTATCTATATTTGTGTGCGATCATGCAAATACTACGACAAAAAAGTTGTCATGGCTATGCTATCACAGTTCACATAACGCTTTGAAAAGTACAACTAATGCATAATCACTATGTGATGTATCTATGTTTTACACGTTTTTTTACATCTTAAACTTCAAAAAATAAACCATTTCATATTTCTCACTGAATATTTTCAAACAAAACAGCCCTCTTCCTGATAAATAATTTGGAAGCACAGGATTACAAAAATAGCTCCTTTGTTTGTCCAGAAAGAAAATAGTTTATATTACAGAGAAAATAATTAAAATTATGGGCAGGACAAGACATCTCATATACAGAATAATCAAAATAGCAAAGAAATGTGGAGCAAGTTTTTCAAATAATTATGCATGTCCAAAATAGAACACACAGTAAATAGAAATGGGTTGAAACACCAAAGAACATAGCAATAAACAAAACTTAACCCATAAAAAATTCAAGGCTTCAAAAAGAAACGACCAAAAATTACTACGTCTAACATATGAAAAGAGTTACCTGGCTTCCCTGACTCAAGTTTCTCTTTCCCATGACTCCAACCAAAATTGTACCTATGAATTAAGGGTGTATAGAAACAGCTTAAGTTATTTTCCACCACAGAAAGCTTTGAACACAGGGCCTTGAACTAAAGGCAGAAGAAAATATATGAAATGCAAATGAACGGAGCAGAATATGCAATGCAAAGTGAATTTTTAGTACTAAGAAGTCTTAAATACAGATAAGTTACCTACTGTTAGGATCTTCAAGACCCTCCTTTACTTCTTTGGAAAGTTTGGCCAATCTGAACAAAGAACAGAAATATGTTACCATCAACAAAATATCAGCTGCTAGTGGTCTCCTTGAATGATTTAAAACCAATACGCGGGGGAATATATGTAGAAATATCATCTCAAAAACCTTGGAGCAAGTTGCAAAAGATTTCTGCGCAATGAAGGGTATCCTGGAACCTGTAATTAATTCCAATAAAATAATTATGACAGCACAAATTGTAATGCAGGCAGAAAATCAACAACAGGAATTGGCATCTCCAGAGATGCTACATCATTTTATAATCATCACTACCAAGGAAAAAAATGGCATTTATGACGATAAATCGGGCATAGCACAACCCATTCCCCAGCTATCACAGAAGAAACAATTATATAAACTAGAAGAGGGCTTTGGTACAAAAAATCTGTTTCGGAAGTAAGTGCTGCTACACTACATTGTTCAATAAAAAAAAAAAAAAATAACGGGATAGTTGGTAAATTGTACTACAGACACAGCCTTCAATTTTTACTCTTATTTTGGCTGTTTCAGTATATAATCTTTTACATACTTGGCTCAACTCTATATCCAAACACCAACAAACATCATCAACAATTAAACCTGTTAAGAGCAACTTCAGAAATCAACGAATTATACCTGTCCCCCGGAAAAAAAAAACAAAAACAAAAAAAAAAAAACAGAGGATCAAACACAAAGCATGTTTATATTTGAAACAGCATAAGTTAATATTTGAAACTAATTTAATCACTCATTTAGTTCGTACACCATTTAGTATACATACTCTTTTGAATCCATCTTAATTCTTGCTGACCAAAACTGTAAAAACCAAATCGAATTAAAAAGTGTACATGTAAAGACTAAAACATCCAATTTCTAGGTGTACGGCCTAATATAAAGATTTTTCAGAAACTAAACAAGTGATTAAATCTGAAAAAACGTAAACAAACACGTGAAACAGTAGCGAATACATCAGTGACGGATAGAATCCCCAATCCATTGGTTCCAAAGCCTTCTTCAATCTTCAACGACAAGTCAGCGTTCTTATCCTGTTCCAACGGAATAAGAAGATCAATAATCAAACAAATACACACCACTGCACACAAACAGAGACAAAGCCATCACTGAACCAGTCAAGGCATTACAAAAACAGAAGATCAAACACATATCACACGAATGACAGTAACATTTTAAAGCTGAAAGCCACTTGAGAGCTGATTTCGGTCTCTACAAATTCACAAAAACATGGAAAACGAAAGAAGGATAAAGAGAGAGAGATACTTGAAGTTGAGAGAAAGAGATGGAGGTAGTGGTGACGGTGGGAAAGGAGGTTTCGGAGGAACGAGACATGGCGAAGCGTGGAACGACGGCGTTTCGAGAAATTGAGTGTGGGAAGGGATAGAGGGTCAGCGTGTGCATGCTCATGGGACTCCGTTTTGATTTCAAATGAAAACAGGGTAAGTGTCTTTTCACCTTTCAAATTCAGTACAAGAAGAGAAGACCAAAAGGCTAATAAAAATATTATTTAAATAAATTACTAGTTATTTTCTCGTATACGTTATGTGTCAAATTCCAAAATTTAACTTAATTTTCATTAATATTAAATAAAATTGGATTTATTACCAAAAAAAAAAAGTGCTCAATTTCATACTTTCCATAAATGTTTATATTATTAATATATATTATTTATTAAAGTATTTTCCATACTTTTTTCAGCGCAAAAGCATGAATTCAATTAAAATAATTTAAACGTACATGTCAAAAATATGAAATAATTTTTGTACAAGAAAAAACTATTAATTTACATTTATTTTCCCATACCTCTGTGATTGTCATGCAAAGGTCATTTTTGCTGATAAAAGAAAAATGCAAAAGTCATCTTCATACCTCCATTATTCTATCTCCCTATTTTAGCACTATCTGGATTTCCAAATCAACACAATTTAAAACGTACGTGATTCTATCTCCCACATTTATTTTATTTATTTATTTCTATTTCTTTATTACCATGCATCTTTAATTTTCATATATTTCTGTTTCATTAACTTAACTTTTTTTATTTGGCGTTATTTTATCAAAGCATGAAGTGGATGTTTTACTTTGAAATTTGAGTAAGGTTATTTTCTTTAATAGTACGACAATTTCTCTCAGTTCACTAGGTCAAATAGTGAATCTCTCACTTTCCCAATACTATTATTATTACCTATTCGGCAAATTTGACTAATTTTTTGCATATGATACAAATCGAATATGGGTTTCTATTATATGAATCCTTTCCAAAATTTATTTCTATCAACTTTTAAAGATAATTCACTTTTTAATTGAATCATTTAATTTATTGCTTTTAGTAAATTCTATGACTTTGATGTGAAAAAGGCATGTTAGTTTGCTGAAAATATATGAAAAATACATATTATTTATTCAAAAATAGAAAAGTAGGTGTTTATCCTAAAATTAAAAGAGTATAAGAATCACTTTTATAAAAAAAAAAAGTGCAAGGAAAAAAATATACATTTAAAACTTAAAATATATGAATGTTATTTAACAAGAGATAAGCGTACTTTTTTCATTTTTTTTTGTCTGTTCTGAAATTTGCACAAAGTGATATGGAATAACATTTGAAGTAGAAAAATTATACGCAACCATGATCATGGATGGTGTGAAAAATATTTTTCACGATTTATTTTTTGTAAAAATTCGAGAACGTTGTCAAATAATTACTAACTTTTTTATCCCCAAAACTTTTAGAAGTTTGTTATAATAACAGATACACTTGTTCTAGCTCAGAACCATTGCATTGACATTCATATTCTAATTTGTTAATTAAGTTAGTTATTAAAATTAATTTTTATTAATTATATATATATATATATATATCTATATCTATATATATATATATATATACACCTTAATCTGTTTATTTTATTTTTCTATTTTAAATTAAATAGCGCGGGAAAAATCTGGTGGCAGCACTGGTTCGTTGGCTACGAGAGAGAGAGAGAGGAAGAGAAAGCATGGAAGATTCTGGAACGATTCTCGCTCACATTTCATCTCTGAAGGAGATGCTGGATCAGGTACCTATGCATCTATGTTTATCCTCTCTGTTTCTTTCTTCATTAATTCGTTGTTGATTGATGTTGGAGAAAAGCAGGTAAACGAAGAAATAGAGGCTAATATTGAGATTACTCGAGAAATTGAATCCAGCATCGTCAAGTGCGAGGAGATCGAGGCCGATTTGGCAACTAGGGAAGCCGATTTGATCAAAACCTCTGCCATGTTGCAGTTCGACGCCGTCGGATACGTCACCGTCGCTGGTATATCATCGACTCTGATGACTTCAGTTCGCTCTTCATCTTTACACTTCGTTCATTCAGTTAGTTACATTACATGCATTGCAGTATTAGATGTTTGCTCTCATCGATTAATCCCTGAATTTTTGGAAACAACAAAATGAAAACCTCATTTGGCAATCAAATAGTTTAGTTACAGGTGTGCACTTCAATTTATAGATAATAATATACGGTTCAAATTCGTTATTCATCTGGAAGTTAATCCATGCGTGAAAAATCCTAAATCAACTGATCCGTAATTAATCAATTACTTTTATTACTTTCTTCTTTTGCTTCCTGCTGGTCTGGGATTTCAGGACCTAGTTATATGCCTTTTATTTTACCATAGACTTATAACGAAAATATTATTTAAATAAATATGCAAATATTTACCGGAAAGACAGTAGTTTTTGATAAAAGCAAATGTAATTTTATCATGACATTGCTGGAAATTTTCTTTCTAGACTTACTTTCCTAATATTTAATGCCGCAGACCATGTCCGATGCTACAAGTTCTTTTTCTATTAACGGAATAATTTTTTCCCCCACACACCTATCAGATCCATTTCAAAGTCCATAGACATAATAACATACTATGAAATTTTTTGGACATGTTAATTAATAAGTTTGACGATTTGAGTAGTACCACTAACCCTTCCCCCTTTGGGAAAAAATGAAGGCAATGTAGGGTTTGTTTAGATACATGTTAGAAATATTTTTGAGAGTTTCCCTACTTAAAAATATAATATTTTTTTCAATTGAGAAACTCCTAAAAGCACATTATTTTATCCAAACAGGTTCACAGTCTTGATTTTTTACTCCATGTTAAGGTTACATTTTGACTTCTAATATTTTTTCTTTTACTTAAAACCTTAAACATTAGATGCATGGGTCGTTGCCGCTTAAATGCTGCTCAACATGCACATCTTTATCTAACTGTAAGCATTTTTCTCATCCGAAACTGTTAAGATATTACATGAGTAATGTATGTATTACATTGAGATTAGATTTATTCATCCAAAAATGAAATATGTATGTTCCTTCGTCAAGAAAACGTTTTCCGTCCCTTTTTCCAATGCTCTGGTGATGTTTGCTTCCATATACTAGAACTAATTCTGAATGAAATAAATGTTGCAGATTTGAAGTTCTAGTTACTTTAAAAAGCATTCATTTATCGGAATTTGGATCTTTAGCGGCTCGATCTGTGTTAGCTAATTTTCCTTGAACAATTCGTAGTTTCGAGATCTTATCTTTGCTGTTCAAATTATGTACTTTGTTACAATGTTTTTTTATTCATTTATAGCTGATTTGAAGACTTCAGTAAGTACCTTGGAGAAGGAGTTATGCTGTCTTAAAATGAAGCGGGATGAGATCGTTAATGAAATGGATGAAAAACGGTATGAAAAGCTCTTAATTAATATACGTAGATGTAGTTATTGAAGTCTACTTTTGTACCGGGCTTTCCGTAACTCCGCCAGCAAATGCTGAAGTTATTTTTCATACGCGGCAACATCTCTCAAAGATCAATCATATAGAGCAAGAAGTATCAGTTTTGAACTAGATGTAAGGCTGTAATATTGCTATATGTCTACTTATTTATTTTGGGGTACTTTGTTGGAATGACAAAAACTGTCCCCGGAGATAAATCCGAGGTACGGGATCTGTGTTATTTCTACAAATAATGTAGGATCTAGTTTGAGGACCAGTTCTATGATCCTATAGCTGACTGAATAGTCTTTGAAGCTAGTTTCTCACTTCTCTTTGCTTGCTATGTGGCTAATATAATAGAACATATACATTAATGCCTTCATGTATTTGTCTGTGTTTGTTTATTTCAACTTCGAATACCTTTTGAATCCTCACTTGTAGCTTTCTCATGGGATCTAATTCTAAAATGAAGTTAGTCCTCCGTGGAAGTGACGTTATCTTTTGCAACGTTACATCTCAATTTTGATGACTGAGTAATTATTTTCTATGCAGGGGAGCTTTTACAACACTATGTCTAGAATTTCAGAAAGAAATTGACAAGAGAGAAGATTGTGAAGTGAGAGATTTGTTGTCGGAGAAAGATTCCCTTGAAAATGAAATTGAGCTTTTGGATAAGAAAAATAATGTCTTGAAAAATTCAGTATTAGCATTTGTGGAGGAGATTCTTGAAGATCTTCATAGTTCGAACTCAGGTAAATTTTTTTTGACCTTAGTCCTATGAATTTTCTATTTATTATCAATGTAAGACTTGAATAGGAAAACAGGTTTTAAATTTCTCTTGTGATCTGTGTATCGCTCGCTAGTGGTATGAGACATTTGTTTTGTTGTATCTGGATTTGTGAGAATTGTTTGTGCTGTTTGGAATCATTTGCTAGTCCTGTACTTAGAATTTATTTTCTCACACTAAGCCAAATTAAAGACGACATACACAGGGAAGTTAATATATCTACACACATTTTGGTATATAAAACTAATCCTTAAAGTTAATTAAGTATTAGATGTTGATTATTGGACAGTGATGCTTTGCAACCTTTTCAATCCACTTCCCCGCGCCCCCTAATGCAGCATTACAAGTTCAGTTACAGAGGAGTACCTGGGAGAATGAGAAATTGCTTAAGGATATCAATGATTTGAAGACTACACTGCTTTCAGCTATTGGGACCGGCGATGATGGTCAATAAGTTCCTTTCTTTAAGCAATTAACAGGAGTTTCAAGTCAATTAGTCAGGTTTGGTAATTAGTGATATTTTACTGAGGTTTTAGATATAAACTTGGAAAGTTACTTAAAGAACTAAACAGTCAGCTTATTTTCTATGTTCTGGCTAGTGATAAGCACAAAAGAATGCCAGAATGCTAGTCCGTTTGGTTCATTACTAATTAGCATCATGATATCTCATTCATATTCTCTTATATTACTTTAAATTTAACCTCGATACGGAATATATGAAGAATAGCGACTGGCAAGTAAATGGCCACTGCGCACATTTGAATCAAAACTAAGTTATGGTCACAAAGTCCCAGGCGCCAGATAGAGGCAACAACTATATGAAGAGTTGAAGAAAAAAATGAAGCACGTGTTATTGCTCCATTGATGTTGGCAGGTGTAAAGAACTGCAACCAGGTCCGTGAAAGATGGTTTTCTTGTTGAATTATCTCCCGCGCGGAGTATGAGCTTTTTACAGGGCAACAAACTCGTTGCGGTGAAGCAGCTTTTCATGTTTGGATACAGTTGCCTCCTGAGGATTATGCTGCCTCACATGTGGGTTATGGCCACTAGCCTGTGTTGGTCAACTACAGACTTCACAAGCTTATAGATTTTGAATTGGTACGACAACATTAAGACAAGGAAGTATTTCCATTTCGTACTCTCTCTGTGTGTACTTTTTTTTCCCGCAGGGAGTGCTTGACATCGTTCGTACCTGAAAAGAGACTTCCTCATATCATTTTCTAGCCCTCAAAAGGACAAATATGCTCATTTAAGTTGCCCTTTTTGGCTAGGGGTCCGGCTCGTAGTCTCCACAAACTTGCTCATTGACATTACGTAATAGTGTGTGATTGTTTTGTCACCATCCGCTTCAGTTTGGGACCCATAATTTTTAGCATTGGTTCTGCTTAAGCATAACAGTAAGAAACAAACTGGGGCTTTCAGGTTATTATTTGTGAGTAAGGCTGCTCATAAATGATAAACTCATTCATCAAACGTCTCTGTTCATTTTTAACTTCGGACTGAATTTCCTCGGGCTGTAACTTATTACAAGTTTTACAGTGATGAGTTTCAGACTTTCAATTTTAGTGCTGCAGTTATAATGTCCTTTCTGATCTTATATAAACAGTAAAAGCAAAATATTTTCCTTCAAAATATAGGTATGCAGGGCTTGGTTATATCCAGAACGATGCCTATCCATCTAAAGGTTCTTGACTTGTCAATTTTGGATTTAGCCCTTTCAACATCAAATGAGTGAGAATCGTGTTCATCGTTTACGGTACTGGCGACAACGCTGCAATTATTTTAACTTCCAGGTGAATTTGATGTGGAAGGTTTGGGGGATCTGTATTACTTAAACCTGCACAATAATTCAGAATGCACGATGCTGTTGCACATAGGAAACAGTTCATTGTCATAATTTATCCACTTAATACTAGATAACAAAAGTAGCAACTTAAAATAATGATAAATATTAAATCAAAATAAAATATTTTTAACAAGCTGTAATTATCGTGCTGTAATAATGTGAGGCCACCAGCCAGTAATAGTTCCTTCAAGCCAGAGGGAAACGCTTGGAACCCAGGAGATGGAAAACAACAGGAAGCTCCCTCAGCCAAGGAAAGGAGTGTGTGGTTTACAAAGAAAATTTAAATGAGGAGGAACACCAAACAAATGCTGTCTTCTGCATCAGAGACAGTGACCTTGTTTACCACGTGAACATCACGTGCAACACAAATATTGATTTTGGTTTCCTACAAATGTCCTTTCTTTTTGCCATCAATACAGCTACAAGACATGTCTAATTTACTTTAGATCTTGTTTTACAGCCGAATGTGGTGCTTTGGTTTTGTTTTTCAATCTTCAAGTCTTCACTAAAACTTTATTAAGGATGTATTCGGAAACTTTTTAAATTTTCGTTAAACAGAGGTTTTTAACTTTTCAATACCCAAATTAACGAAGAAGTAAATGCTTGAATCATGTTCAATTTAACTGAATGAAAAAACAACATGAACTTAGTCATACGATTTAAAAAATACGTTTTTATTCTCATTTTTTTAAAATTTACTTTATTTTTTTGTTTACAGTAGCTTTTAAGAAACTATAAAAATATCCTTTAATTGTATCTTGTTTTTACGCAATTTAAAAATAAAAATAAGGTGATACTTCTATAACTAAAAGTAAAAATGGTATATATAATTAAACCAACCAAACAAAATTTGTTAGATGTAACACTGATAGGTTTTTTTAACTGATTATCCACCGAGATTTATTGGGGTTTGTTTAATGTTATAAATTCCATATAAATAGTTTTATTTGCAATATTTAGGGTGAGTTTTACACCATATGAATTTAGTTAGAATGAATTGATAGGATTATCTAATGATAAACTGTAAAACTGGTGATTTTTATGATAATTATTTTATGTACTATAGTAATTATTTTAAAAATCAAGTAAAAAATATTTTTTTAATTAACTGTGTATGATTCCTCATAGGTAAAACGTCAGGTTTTACACTAACTATTGAGATCTTTAACATTATCTTTCTCCTCGTCTCCCTGCCAAGATTCTCACATATGTTAAAATTTTCACTTTTTTTAAACAAACAAAATTTTGATGACTTAGACGACTATAATTTTGTAATATTTATTTTTTCTTTTTGAGACAGTCACCTCATTTTATATATTAAAAATAATTTTTACTTAAAATTTATACAAATGAAAGAAGACTTTAGCATGGCGAGCATGTTCATAGGTGAAGATTTTTATGAAACAAGTTGCGAATCACAATGATAAATAAATAGTGCATGACAAGAGTTGAAGATCTTCTAACTGTTTTCTCCTTTAGCTAACTATTCATAGCATATAGATTAGGATGATTCTGTTCAAAATGATTGAATCAGTCATCATTATATACTGTTCAGACGCTGTTACAGGATTCTTATGACTTCCTTCACAACCTCACTTTTATACTGATAATTTCACCACTGTCACTTTTAACGTTTTTATTTACCACATATTTTACTGAAAAATGTGTTGTTACCATAACATTTCCTTTTCTAATTGTAGATTATGGTTTTTGTTTAGACTATACATGATAATTTTCTTGATTGATGAAGAACTAAAAAGCACTCTATCAAACAAAACTATGTTTCTATATAATAAAATCTGCAAAAGTGACCAACACATATAACTTGTAGGTGATGAGCACTTAGCAGTAACCTACTGATACCAATTCTTGTTCAGAAGATCATATGGCCAAAAGTGGTAACCTACATGCTAAGAATATATGTATAAAAAGTAACAGTCTATCTTAAATAAATAAATTTTAGCATATTATTGTAAATATTCATTTTGTAATTATGTTATTAGTACCGAATATCATTAAGTGGTTCATTTTTATCTCCAGTAGAAAATATAATTGACCACTTTTAGTGAATTACCCTCTTTTAATCACACTTTTTGTTTTCTAAAATAATTTAACTTTCAAAATAAAAATTATAAAGAACCATAACTTTGTGCAAATAACTCTTAAGGACATATTTTTCTAACAAATTTTTTAGTAAAATTATTAAAAAAATCATTAAATAAGCTAAGTTTTAACAATTTTTTCAATTAATCAATGAGACACAATAAAGTGTAATGATTCATGATATTTTTCAAATTTAATAATATTAAAATTGGATTTCTTCTGACTTTCTCCATTCCACATGATGATAGGAATCTGGTGCACAGAAGTACTTGGTGGAGATAAGATTGCAAGCCCTAAGCATCCCTTTTGGAAAGTCATAATTTTATTATATGAGGTGGAATAACAAAACAAAAGGAAGGAGAGAGACAGAGTTTGTTGTATGGTTTTGAACATTCCTTCTTCTTTATTATTGAACCCTGCCAGAAGTGTTGGGCCCCAAAATATAACTCTGCTGAAATAGCTGCAAAACATTATTATATGGTCCATAACTGTTACTTTTATCAATTTTTATCTGACTCATAATTAAGTGTTGTTAATTTATTCTCATAAAGTTTGTTTAACTAACTAAATCAATATTGAAACAAACTATTTTAGAAGAGAAATATTTATAATGAATGTGTTTAATTAATATGATGATTAATATATAACAATATTATCATCACACACAAAAAATTAGTGTGAGATTTTGTAATAATTTATAGAGTTGGGACATCTCATACGATCCACCACAAACCCCACGTTTGGTTTCTTGATTGGCGACCAGGGAAAGGTAGGAGCACAGGACCACCACAAAACCCTTTAGGTTTTTTCCCTATATAAGTGCACTCTTCTCCCTCCTTTTTCATGCAATTTAATCATAACCTCATGTTAAAGCCTCTCAAAAAGTGATCCACAAAGCATAAAGAGAGAGCACATAAAATGCCCTATAAAGTACACTACATGTTTGAAAAAGAGAAAAGAGGAAACAAGCCAAGCCCCAACAGCTTCACCATACATGCAGAGAAGATGAAGTTGGAAGCTGAAACTATTAGAGTATCCAAAAGAAGACTAATGGGCAAAGGCATGGGTGCCCTTCTCAAAGAAGGTAGAGGAAGGTTTTATATACTTAGAAGATGTATCATTATGCTTCTATGCTCCCATGATTAGTGAGTGTTTATAAGTTTTGTTCATCATATATATAGTACTTTTATACTATAAATTTGTATATTATTCTCTACTTAAGAGAGAAGAGAAGGAAAGTTGTTCTTGTTCACATAAAACTACAACTAATTGCTTTCTTTTATATATTCTCTTTCAACTTTCTTCTTGTTCTTTAGTTGATCCAATATCAAGTAATCTATTATATATGTATGGAGATCACTATTCTCTCTTTTTTTCTCTAATCTCAATAAAACTCATTGATCCTAACATTTTAGATATGTGCTACTAATGGTGAATCTATTTGTGGCATAAAGAATGAGATGAAGAAGGTTTTGCTGAAAACGATCTTAGTTTCACTAAGCTCTTATTTATGTACCTTAACTATATATATATATATAAATGTCTTTCCCAAAAGATGAAACAATGACTCTTGCTAATTTTTCAATGCATTCTGATCAATAACTAAAAAGAAATTTTTGAATAGTCAGTGACTAATCAATACCACAAGCAGCTTTTAGATTCTGCCAAAGGATAAAGTAATTAATTAATGGGAACAACTTACAAAGATAGAAGTGTTGTTGAGAGATACTTTTTGCTCAAAAAAGAAATTCTACATTTTCAATAAAAAAGAATTATCACAAGCTTTTCTAACTTGTACCTGAACATATCTGTAGTGTTTTATATTTAATTACCCTACCTATAGCTATAAATGCTAACTTAAAAAGAAAAAATTTAAAACTAATTTTTAGTTTTGTTGAATTAGAGCTAGTAGTCATTTATATGTCAAACTATACTTATCAATTAGATTTTATAATAAATTTCGGCTTAATTTGGTAATTTTAAAGAGGATTTGGTACCCAAAACCGAATTATAGGTATGAAAATTCAAACTGAAAAATGGTTTATATATTTCATCTTTCTTCTACTTGTTCTGATTACATAACCCAAAAGGAAAAATGTGGGGTCAAGGACTATCCCGCCCAATTAAGACTCGCACGATCAAACTTTTTCACCAGTTTAAAAGGAAACTACTTGATGATTTTTGTCTGCCAAAAGAAAAAAGAGGGATGGGGCAAGAGGAAATAAAATAAAGAGAAAATCGAAAATTATATTTGCTTTTGTAGGAAGAAATTTAAATTAAATATTTTTTTATTTATTTCTTTGTAGTTTTCTTCCTCAAGAAAAGTTGAGTATGTATTAGAGATAAGATGAATTTATAATATAAAAAAATAAATAATATATAAAAAAGAAAATTTATAAACTAATATCTTATACATTATTATCTTTAAGTTTTCAAATACACATTATATACAAGTATTTTTTAAAAGATATGAGAATTTATAATAATCTCTAAATAAGATATTGAAAGTTGTCCTAAAAAAAATGTTTAAATTATAAAAAAAATTCTACTAATAATTATGTAGCAACATTCTCGTTGAAGTTGTTTGTTCGCTCAAATATTTTAGTAATATTTTTGTATTATATAACATGGTTCAACCTTTCTTCTTATTTTTCTTGAGTTGTTATATGTAGGTTTCAAAATAAGTTGTTATTGTGAATTATTTTTTAAGCATTAAGTAGTTTGACTCTTTGGATGATCTTTTGAGTTTAACAAGCTTGTTTGATAGGATGTAATGTAACATTAAATGTTTCCTTCCTCTTTTATGTAATCTTTCCAATATTTGGATAGAGTTATCTCTTCTTATGCAGTGTGTCTTGACTTAAATTGTTCTACTCATGCAGAGTCGTACAAAAGTAAATAACCTTTGTAGAGTTGTCAATGCTCAATGTTATAGAATTACTAAAGAAAATAAGCTTTAGATTTTATTCTAAAATCTTTGATGATGACTTTAGCTTGCAATTTTAACATATCTCTTTAGTAGATAAAAGTGGTAGACATTTTATATAACATAGAATAAACATATATGTTTTTATGATGTTACAGAGTTAACTTACTTCTATGTGTTTGTTGTTTGATCATATTTGTACCTTGTTAAATGTAAAAATAAAATTACAAAGTTTTGTAAAGCTTTCATACATAACAGTTACATCTTATATAATCTTTTGTTTGAATAAAGTTATAGTCTTATAAATAAAGAAAGACTATATTTTACACTTATTGTTTTTAACTTTTAATTAAAATTTTGAATTCTCTAATATAACTAAACATGGAAACAAAGGTCAATTAAGAAAATAAGGAGAAATGACTTATCTCTTAATTGATGCAACCAAAACGATAGAGGATGACCTTGCTTGGAAGACTTAAATTGATTGGAGTGATTGAATTGCCAAAGCAAAAGTATTTGAAGGTGGACAAGTGGAAGATATATGAGAAATTGGCTTCTAAGAGAAACTTAGATTGGGTAACCCTTGGTCACAAGGAAGGTTCCTTGTGAAAGAGCTCAAGTGGCCAGTACTTTAAAGGTGACTCTTGATAGAAGAGAAGACATAAATTTGGCATCAATTCTCTACTATACGAAAAAATGTGGAATGATATAGATCACATGAAAAAATTGAATTCAATTTCAAATTTCCAAATGCCAATTCCAAGACCATATGTGACATCCTTTATGCTTTCCTCAAGTTAACAAATGTTAAATGTGTTTTTAAAGGATAATTAAAAAGTATACATTTTTCATATGCTGACACATGGATATAATAAGCTTTTTAATTTGAATTTTTAAAAATGTCTAGGCTCAAATGTTTTATATTCAATCATATACAAGTCCAATAGTCTAGACTACTTGACTGAATTACAAGTCTAAATTATTTTTAGTCTATATAATTTGAAAATCCAATAAGAACTGACCCATATAAAAAATGTCTAAGTCATTAGAAGTTCTTGATGTGTTGTTTTCACTACTCTAATTTTATTCAAATTCCAAGATAATATTACAAAAGTGAAAGATAATTATTTTATAGTAAGTAGGTCCAAACTAAATGAAATGCCTAATTCTAATAAAATGTAATGTAAATGTGGCTTTAAAGCACACGAAATATGGACCTAAAATCAAACATAACATGGAAGAAAAATTTGAAATTCAAAAAATAAAATCAAAATGAATATTTTATTGCCCATAAATTATTAAGGTGCTTCCTTTGATTGTGCATGCATTCCATGATTTCCTTGCCTTGAAATTAAGACTCATTGGACAAGAATTCTGAATCTTAATTGGGCTTTTAGACTTCTTTTACCTTGTAGCTCTCATTTTTTGCTTCTTCTCCATTGTCTTTTTTTTTTTTTCATTTAACCAAAATTATATACAAGCAAATGAGCTTGAAAAAGACCCATCTGAGCCAATCTACTAAGTACACCTCTCTTACAAATATATACCAATGCCAAACAATACAAAATAAATAAAAAAGAGAAATATTTTATTGAGTAAGAAATGATTGCCTTAACATACTTATAATAATCCTTCAAGGAATAACATGTTCTTAATAATTTTCTTCTTTATCATTCATACAATCTATCTTAGTTCTGTTTGTATATATGAGAGGATAAAGAATTTGTTCTTAGTGAAGTTTACTTCTGAATGTAAATTCAAGTTTGATAATACTTTAACCGAAACAAACTAAATTCTTCTGTATTTAATTCTATTTCTTCTTATTTTTATTTTTGTTTTGATTTTTTATGATATTTGTGTGTTAAACACTTTTTCAGTGAACTTATTCGATTTATTTCACGCCAACTTAAATAAAGTAGAATAAATTTAATAATTTTCTATAAAACATTTGCATTGTTGAGACTTTTAAAAACATATATAATTAATTAAAAACGCTTATCGTAATTGGTCTTGTTATTCAATTATTTTTAAGTTTATTTTGATAATATGTGATGTATTTAATAGAATATCAAAATAAAATCTTAGATATGATTATTATACGTTTTATACTTTGTTTGGATTGGAAAATGTTGTATCCAGCTGGAAATCACCTGCTATTCCATTATTAGAAGCAAAAATTCTGCATGTGCCAAACCAACGATCGACAACGACACAGGTTAAAGTGCAACTATTTTCAAAAGCAAATAATATATATATATATATATATATATATATATATATATATATATATATATATATATATATATATATATATATATATCTCTAATAATTGTGAGATAGAGAGAAAAAAAAAAAAAGAGAAATTATAGAGT
>Ga0099825_1004000_pt1 | contig 19460 bp, 9 predicted proteins | sample SiratroredBW_FD_76838 | JGI IMG/M metagenome (GOLD analysis project Ga0099825, IMG submission 76838) | Root nodule microbial communities of legume samples collected from California, USA - Siratro red BW | ecosystem: Host-associated > Plants > Roots > Nodule | place: USA: California | collected... | reverse complement strand
CTAAAAAAAAAAAAAAAAAAAAATAAAAAAATAAGATAAAAAAAAAAAAATAAAAAAAAAAAATTTGTAAAATATATATATATATATATATATATATATATATATATATGGAATAAAAGTCTATATGTATCATTATCCTATTTTTTTTTTTCATTCATCTCCTGTTATCTACAATAATGAATTTTCATATAAGATTTTAAAATATAGATAAAATTAAATTAATCTTTTTTATAAAGTAGAACTATCATTAATTTATTTACAAATTAATTTATAAAAATTATTTTGAATAATATTTTTAAAATTTTAATTTGTGTAATCTAAATTTAATTTATAAAATGTTAATTTTATTTTATATTTTTCTTAAATGACGTTCCAAATATTTCTTTACTTATCTTCTGTGAACGTTAAACTAGATTTTTCCCCATCATTACTTGTATAACTAGGAAAAGAAAGTATAAAATAAAAGTTAAAATAAAGAAAATAATAACCATGTTCATCAATTAGTCTATGACCGCTTGACTTTCATGTATAGAAGTATAGGAATTAATATTTTATTCTGTGAATTGGATGAGATAAGTATTTTTTTTTATATAATTAAATTTATCATAAATAGATATTTTAAGTATATAAGTATATTATAAATAAAATTATAATATATATAATAGTTTTAATATAAATAAATAATTTAAACTAGTTTAAATTATAATACAAGACAATTCAATAATAACATATTTTTTTGGATTTTATTTCTTAGAGATAAAGATAAAAATAGATTGATAGTTAAGAGGATTGTAGAATGCAGACATTGTTGAAAGATAATCTTTGACTAGGTTTGAAATGTACAATATAAGAAAAAGAGTTGAGAATGTTTAAAGTAGAAATGAAAATTTATAACCCAATATTAAGTTAAGTTAAACTAATGTATACATTTATAACAAAGAATCCTACATAACTGAATATTGCGTTAAACTAATATATAAATTTAAGTATTGCAGTATTTTGTTTATTGTATTAAAATATGTAAGGGAAAACAAGATTTATGAACAACAAATATTCAACCATTATGTGACTTTTCCGATTCGAGTTTTACGTGTTCGAATCATGCCTATATATATAAACAAATTGAATGTTTTTAATTTTATATTTTATATTTACTAAGTTAGATAGGTATTTTTGTTAATTGACATTCACTAATATTCTATAATTATGTAATTATATAAATAATATAAATGATAAGTTTAAAAAATTCATAAAATGTCATGTTAACGAGTGCAGGTCCAAAAATCGAAAACCATGGTCGAATCTTAATAGATTGAGTTGAGTAAAATCAAAACACTTAAATATCCTACTCAAATTGTTTAAGCTAATTTGGCGAAATCTAGTATTATTTCTAGCACTAAACACAAAGAAAAAAATATATAAATATTAAACGAATTAAGAGAGTTAAGAAAAATAGTATAATTTTAGTGTATATCTTTTCATAACGACTACAAATATTATATAAATTGTCTGTTATCTTTATATAGACTTTTCAAAATTGACTAAATCAAAGGCAATGCAAAAATTATTCGAGAAGCAGTTCTTTTTTGTTGATGATATCAAGATGTAAAGAGAGACATTTTAGAAAAATATTGATATTAGTTAAAATAAGTATTTTTAACTTACTTCTTAATTAATATGAAATTATTCTTTTATTAATATGAAATTAATTATTTTTGTTTGTAGTATTATAGTGTAGAGTTAAAATTTTGTTGCATGCTAAATATAAAGGTAGGCAGACATGGGACCATTCAACGAAATCCTTTGACTAATTAAGTTCACAAACTTATCATTGAAGTATTGAAGCCATCAACCAAATAAGACTCTCTGCTACTACTTTGAATAGTTTAAATAGTAATACTTCTTATATACATACATACATATATATATATATATATATATATATATATATATATATATATATATATATATATATATATTTTTTTTATTTTTTTATTTATTTATTATTTTATTTTTTTTTTTTTTTTTTTTTTTTATATATTTTATATATAAATATATTTTATATATATATATATATATATATATATATATATATATATATATATATATATATATATATATATATATATATATATTTAATATTGCCACCTTTATTTATTAAGTAATATTTCATTTGATTTTTTTATTTAAGAGATATTAACTATACTTAAATAAACTTTTCCATAAGCACTTTTAAAAACATCAATAAAATTTATTTCTCCACGAATTAAAATTAATTTAGGTATAATTTAAAAAGTAAATTTAAAGAAACCAAACAAGAAAAATTCTACCAACTAATTTATATATACACAAATTTTAGTTTAACTAAAAAAATTCGACCGAAATAATTAATACATTAAATCTAAGGTCGAATTATTAAAATATTGTCTGAGTTTGATTCTTAATAGAAACAATTCTAAGTCAGGTTTAGTTCGCTTCTTATTATATAATATTAGTTTAAAACAAAATTTTTAAGACATTAATGAATGATATATTTAATGAAAAATTTTATTTTGAAGATCTATGTGGTCAAATATATTCATAAGAGTCTGTATACAGTTTGAAAAGTCAGTGGCTCCTTAATAATTAATAAATAAGAACCCACATCATGCTTCACTTTTTAAGATAAAGAGAAAGAAACTCTACTCTCCCTTTTTTGTATAATAAAACGTGGATGTGAAGAAAAGGTTGAATGTGAACTAACCCTAATGTTTGAAGCATTGTTGGATTTATCAGTGGCACATGAGCCACATTATTGACTTTTCTCCGAGAAAATACATAAATTTCAACAATTGATTATAGTAGCTTCTATCCATTTGTTTTAGTTTCTACTTACATCTTTCTTCTCCAACTTTCTTGTATATATATATATATATATATATAAAAAACTAATACAAAATATTATACTTATAAATAATCCAATTAACATAAAAATTAATATATTATCACTATCAAAATTTTATTAGTATTATTGTAAGATAAGTTACACTAATTACCTGTTTAAGGATATTAATCATATTATAATAGTTTCTTTTTTGTTCTCCTTTTTAATAATAATTAAGATTGAAATGTAATGTATTGTGATAACTTTGTGTGCTCGAGGTGGGGAATGTAATTCATGAATGTCTAGTCAGAATATTAATGAAAAAAAAATACTAAATCAAAGTTTCTTATAAATTTATGTATTTTGATTTAAGTTTTTATTAAAATTTATTTATTTTATTGAATGTTTAAAATTTTTTATATTTTTTTAAGTTGTTAGTTTTTAACCTTTTTGTTATTTAGGTCAGGTAGTTAGTTGTTATTTTACTTTATTATCTTATTTATCTTTATATAAATAAATATGAAGATACAATCATATTGCGGTTCATGTAAAATAATAAATGACTTTTATTATTCTAATTGAAAATATATTGGATAATATATTTTTAATAAAAGTAATAAAAGTTATTTGTGTTTTTTTTTTTACATTAATCGCACTATATCATTATCATGTTATATTGAAATATAATATTTTGACAACTACCAACTTTTTACATCTGTTTGATAATTATTATTTTATCTTTTATATTTTTCTTTTACAAATACAAAAGTTTACTTTTATAATAGTTATATTACTTATAAAAATAGATTGTGAAATGGTTGTTGTGTCAAAATTTCGTTATTCTTTTATATTAACTACACAAAACTTACATTTCATAACACAAAGATGATTAAACAATTAATTAAGATATGGTTACAAGGTAACAATCACATTACTTAATCTTAAATAAGATTTTTGGAGCTATGATTAAACAATTAATTAAGATAACGTTGCAAGATAACAATCACATTACCTAATCTTAAATAAGACTTTTGGAGCTTGCATGTGGATCTCTTATCCTCGTGGCAATGCTTCACAAAGATTGGTAGAGTTTTAATTGACATATTTTTTTGTGAACTAAACTTGTAGTTTAAAGAATAACTTCTCATCTGAACATTCTATCGTAAATTGACAACACCAAAACACTAAATTGAGAATATAATCTTATAAGAGGGGTTGGTTTGACGTGTCAACATCAACGTGAGAGTTTGAATCAAGTTTGATGAAAACTAGACCATCTAATTAATTAGATTTGTGTCTTGTGTTATACTTATGTATGAAAAATAAAAAAATACAAAAAAAATAAAGAGTTGGATTTTGTTTTAAAAAATTTCATCATTTTCTTGCAAATTTCGTCTGATGCTTCACAGTCAAACGATAGGTTTAGTATTTGAACAAACAAACCAATTTATATTTAAACAAACTTAGTTTTAAAAATCTCACCCTCTTTAAGTTAAATAACATGCAATGTACATAAAGATGAAAAAGAGTTTACAAAATATTTTTATACCGAGTTTGTCTAAAAAACATATGCTTTGTCCAATTCTTTACCAACTAGTTAAGTTCTACTAAACAGACTACAACAGCAAAGTACAATCAAGTACTCTTTTGGCTCTCATCCATTTCTAGCTGGCCCCATTTTAGTATTTTTCTTTCTATAGTTCACTTTTGACTCAACCAAGTATTCCTATTCTTTCAGCAAGGCACTTCTGTATCAACCAAACTATTCTTTTACAATCCACTCTTAGCTTAACCCAAGTGTTATTTTATCAAGCCCTTCTTGGCTCACGGTATTATTGTACAAATCACTCCTAGCCTAAGATAAATACAATGTCTTTGTGATGAAAAGAACATATTTAATGCTCACTAAAGAAGGTAGCCTCTTTTGATATATACAAGGTCTAAACTTGCTCTATTAGTTTGTTGGGATGAACAGAAACAATGTTTTTATAAAAATTTTAGCATGGAGAGAAAATTCAGCATAATTTCAGCACTTGCAAAATAATGATTATTCTTTTTCTTCTTCTCTTTGAAACTTGTTTTTATATATAGGCTCAAACAAAGTAGTCATTGTATGTTCTTTTCTAATTATTGAGTAGCTTTGAACTCACTCGATGATCTTATTCTTCTTTTTATATTGTCTGGCAAGCTAAATATTAAGAAGCATTAAATGTATTTTATGTAGCATTGTTTTTTCTTCTCTTCTTCACTCAACTTCTTTGATAGTTGGTAATACTTATCTTTCTTGATAACAAAATATTTATATCAAACAATGATAAAAGCGCACACTTTATAGGACACATAGCTGAGCCAGAGTTAAATATAGCTTATGTGAGGAGAATTTGTGACCATTGCAGTTATAGCTTGAATCTCAAGAAATATTTGAATAAAGCTTTTGCTTATGCGAATTTCTTTGATGACAGATAATCAGACATTCTTTGTATCACATACTTAAATTTTAAAAATATTCTTTAAACTCATATTAGCTTATAGTCTTTGATTGTATTTATGATTTGATCATCATCTTTCATCTACCAGACAAAGTGGATAATCTATTTGTTAAGTCCTTTAACTTGTTGGTTTGCTCTTTTTCTACAGCTTCTTTGAACACACAGGTGCATTAATTCATGTCTTTCTTTATTTACGCATTTAATCAAACATTACATGATGTTGAACTTTTACTCCAACAATGTGTCATCAATGTCTACTTTTTGATTGTTAGCATCTTATGGTCATATAAAATCGTTATACCTGTTTTAAATGTTCTTACTTTTAAAAGATTTGATAATTTTTGTATACATTTGTCTTTGTCTTGTTAGTATAAAAACTTATTTTTATTTATAAACCTTAAAAATAATATTATTTAATATTATTTATTATTTCAGAATTATTGATAAAATAACCGATTATATTAAGTGATAAAGATTAAACTATCATATTAAGTGATAAAGATTAAATTGCGATAAAGATTAAATTAACTATCATTGATAATTTATCTTAAGAAATTTAATTAACTAAACTAGATTGATTATGTATTAAGATATTGTCCATTTTATTTCTCAAAATAAAATAATTATTCTTAATTAATTGAAATATTAAAAACAATCTAAGGCTTTATTTGATATTAAAAAAGAAAAAAAAGAGAGAGAGAGAGAAAGAATAAAAAGTAAAAAGAAAAAAAAACAATTTGAAAAAATACTTAAACCGGCCTGAGATTCCCGAAAAGAAAAGAAAATTTTGAATAGAAATAGTGCTGCTCCAACTTAATGGATGATGTCCATTTTTTTCGATACTGCTTCTTCCTCCAAGGTTTCTTGGGGGCACTTCTAAGTTTTTAAAATTTTCTCAAATTGCTCCGTTTAAAAAACTATTATGTCTTTTATTATTTAAAAACAAATAAAAAAATCTTCCGAAATAAATAATTTCGAAAGCTAATTCTTTGGAAATAACTTTTAGAGTTACTTATTTTGAAAAATGAGATGTCATTAAAAATACTTCTGGAATAGGTAAATTTAGAAGCTATTTTCGAATTCAAAATTAACTTTCAAATTTTTCCATTTTTAAAATATTTTTTTGTAAAAGAAGAATTTTGGAATAGGTAATTCTGGAAGTCAATTCCAGATTTTGAAATAGTTTTTAAAATTGCCTATTTTGAAACTGAATATGTAAAAAAAATATTATATTATTAATTATCTTATTATATCATTAACTATTTTAAAATTTTTTATTTCAAAAGTGAATATATGAAAATAATTATATCATTATCTATTTAAGAATTTCAAAATAAGCAATAATATAATGAAACAATGATATAATTCCAGAATAGACAATTATATAATTATTTTGATATGATTTCATAATAGAAAATCATATAATTATTTTGATATAATTTCAAAATAGGCAATCATATAATTATTTTGATATAATTTCAGAATAACAATGATATAATTTCAAAATAAATAATGATATAATGAGATAATTAATTATATAATAATTTTTTGACACCTTTATTTTTGGAATAGACAATTACAAAAGCTATTAATTGACTTTCAAAATTATTTATTCTAGAATTTCGTTTTTTAAATAAATAGACAAATTTGAAAGTTAATTCCGGATTTGAAAATAACTTTTAAATTTGTGTATTTCAAAAATACTTTTAATGACACCTCTTTTTTTGGAATAAGCAATTTTAGAAATTATTTCTGAATTTGACTTTTGGATTTGCTTATTAAAAAAAGAAATTATTTGTTTTTAAATAATAAAGGACATAATTATTTTTTAAATATGATAGTTTGAAAAAAAATTAAAAAAAATTATTTGTCTCAATCGAGTTTGTTTTCGGCCTCTATCAGCACTTCCCCACCAATTGGTCTCAATCGAGTTTGTTTTCGGCCTCTATCAGCACTTCCCCACCAATTGGTCTTTTATTAGCTTTTCATATCCTCTTTCCTCCCCCGCCGTTTAGTATGATAATTATCATAAAAATTTATTAATAATAAAATGATGTAATTATTAATACATCAATAATAAAATGTCGATATAATAAAAAAATCTTTTTTTTCTAAAATAATCTTTAAAAATAATTTTTAATTTATTTTTCTTCAATCAAACATTCTTTTTTTTTTCATTTTATTTCTTATTTATTTCTCTTTTTTTTATTTCTACTTATTCCCTTTTTTTCTCTATTCCTTTTCTCTTTTATCAAACATACCCCAAATCAAAAGAAATTTAAATATAGGATGGTATTGAAGAACCAAAAGATTTTTCCCTCATCACTTTTGAACTTCGTTCTCAATTTCTATATTTTCTCTCATTTTCAAGCACTCGCTTGCGCAACAAACCCTCATGCCACATTCTTCGTATCTAACCTAAATCCATGGATTTCATTAATTCTTCTTCGCATTAACGCATTCTTCCTTCACGTTCGTATAAGTTTTAGATTCTGCATCATATAATCTAAAATATAAAAAATATATATATATTTTAATTATAGAATTTGAAATATCAAAAAAATATATATATTTTATAAATAAGATCTCACTGAGTTACAGGAAGAATGCGTCTCGTAAATGTTGACTTCATACCCAAAGGGAGATCGATACCACAACCTTGGTTGAGAGACTAGAATGTTTAACCACTCAATCCGAGCAGCATTTGGTCTCTCATAGCACATCCAGTTCCAAATTATGCCATGAATGAAATAGATTTCACACTTCGGAGAAAGTCAAATTTTCTTTTTCAGTCACAACCTAGACGGAAGGAAGGAACTACCATTAATTATGCTACTGCTTTCCGAGAACAAGCAAAAGTATTTCGATGTTACCATTGAGCTTCCCTTCGCCATGGATTAGGTCGAGCTTTGGAAATTGTGCAACACAAAGGTTTTACTCGCGAATGCATCCATCAATCAGAGAAACAATTTTTAAGTCAGTCACATGGACAGATAGATCCATAGAGCGTGAGCATTATCACATGACATTTTTTAAATTATGATATGTTCATTAACTAGTCTTCAATTAATCATTTTAATAAGATTTTTCTTTCCAACTACATTTGTCTCATTTTAATAAGAATTTGTTTCATAGCCCCACGGAACCACACAATCGTCAGCCAATTGAGTAATCGTCAGCCAATTGAGTAATAAGTTAAGAACTGAAGAAACAAGAGCCAAGATGTAAAATAGATTTAAATTGTGCTAAAATAGATGGCAAATTACGCAACATATTGTTAACTATAATTATCTAAAGAAATCAGAAAATATGGTTTGCATCCATAACTATACAGGACCATAGTGGTTATTTAAGAAACAAATAATCCCAACCTGATATTTGGCTTAGATGAGAGGAAGCTAACGAGAAAAATAGCTTTACTTCCATTTGCTCACAGGAATTTTTCTATGCTTGAGGTCAATGTTGTCTTGGGCACAGCTCCAATAACTGTATCTTTCTTCTCACCATTCTTGAAAATAATGACAGTGGGGATACTTCGAATCCCATATCGGCTAGCAGTTGAAGGGCTCTCATCAGTATTGAGTTTGTAACACTTCAGCTTACCAGAATATTCCTTGGCCAGTTCATCAATTATCGGGTGGATCATTCGGCAGGGACCACACCATGGAGCCCAGAATTCAACCAGTACAGGAGACTCGGATTCAAGCACAAGTGATTGCCAATTTGCGTCAGTAATAGCACCAACTGTAATATTCAATGATACACAGTGTTTCACTTTAGTAAATATTTCACTAAGACATGCAACAATACTCTGGAAATGTAAAGCAGCAGATAATTAGGATCCACGTGCTTCACAAAGAGTGGAATGATGAGGGATGATGCTAAAATGTAAAACATGCCCATACCAGCCAAATGAAGTACAAACAGGAAAAATGAAAAAATACTACTAAAAGTTTCAAAATACATTTTTAGGTTGTATAGCAAAGAAAAAAAAAAAACTGCAATCTTCTTTATTTTTCTTCTGATGGGAGTCTTGTTTCAACACTGTCAAAAAGCCTTCCAAGTAAGCTCCTCCAAACAAAGCAAAGCAAAAATACAAAAAAGGCAGCAGTCAAAGGGCCGTAAATGTCACTTCAATGACATCGTACCAACAAAAACACTACTTGGTACGCTTCAAACCCAATTCATCACAACTATAACAGTGGAACGCTTCAAACCCAATTTTGTCTGAAGAAAGCCAAACCACTTTGATGACTAAATTTCGTTCTCTTGCAATTATCTCAATGGTGGTGAAATCTAACATCATAATCATTGCCATATCGAGCAGAAGAACAAATCCAAAAAGGAACCTAATAGCTATAATCTCATCTTCTGATAAGACAAGAAAAGAGCCTTGTCTGAAGATTGGAATTAGACCATATAGCTGATATTAAATTTCTCCTCTATTACTACGAATTGACTCTAATATTCTAAAACAGCTTCGTTGTTTCTCTCTTCCGATGACGTTAGGATTAACCATTATAGATAAAGAAGTTCCGTCTCATCAATTTGAAAATTTTCGGCACAATTCCATACATCTATGCAATTGCAGTCAACATAAACTTCATCAGTGTTATCGGATAGAGATCCCAAAAATCCTTTATGAAAATGTATAGGAAGCCATATTGATAATCCTTTATGGAAGCATTGCACACCAAAAGAATACAATATATAATATTGATAATTTTAAAAGAAAATATACAGAAATATAATTGTAATGCAAAGATAATGAAAGACAACCATAATTAATAATAATATCATGTCTAAAACTTCAAATAACAATAAATCAAATCAAATGGTGCTGAATAAAAAAGAATTTGGAGAAAAAAAAAAAAGGACTTGCAGTCAACAACATCAGCAGGACTACTATGTCCTATGATAATTCATAACCGACTTCAACAAGAGTTGCTTCACCAAACGCAAACAGACTCATAATCAAATTGTCTACTAGGTCCAAACAACCTATCAAGGTGGGTCTACCCTCACAAGAATAAAGATGAAACATTTGAAACCTTCGGAAGTGCATGGTTGAGAATCAAACTGGAGTTCCCAAGGTGTTGTACACTTAAGTTGTTACTACTACCTATCTGATTAACATGTCCCTCAACAAAGCTTGATATGAAGACTCTTGAGGAAATCTGATCATAGCACTCCCCAAGCTTGATAATCTGAGAATATTTCGCTCTGTTGACTATACTCACATAAGGCAAGCACAGCTAGAAGCACGTGCTGTTAAATGCATGTTTCTATGATATAGAGAATGTGTATAGATGTGAATTATGGTGTCTTGAGCCAAGATTCAAGAAGTATGTCATCATTTTCTAGGATATCGTCTTCAATGAAACTAAAATGACTTTCAAGTCATAAGTTTCAAAATGACCCTAGGAGTAATCATGGCAGTGATAGCATCTGAATTTCTACAGAATGATGAATTAGATGATCTTGTAGAAGAGTAAGACACGACGAACACAGACGAGCTAATGATAATTATAGTATTGTCAGTCGTACAACAAGGAGAATAATCAAAGCTTAGAAAAAGGTATGAATACGCATAGCTTATTGCATTGTCCTAGATAGTTGTTAGTAAGGTTTTATATGATGAACCCTTAAGTGTATCCCCTACTCTAGCAAGTAAGGAGAAAACTCAATAGTTAGATGCCATGAAAGAGTAGATGAATTCACCTCATTTGAACAATACCTGAAATTTGGTTCATAGACTCGTGGGCTCTCTAGACTGGTCAGTTGTAAATGTATTTTCAAACAAAAAACGGAATTCTAAAAACTTATGAGACAAGATTCAAGGCAAGATTGGTGGCTAGAGACTTTATCCAGAGGGAAGGAATTGATTATAATGATTATAATATATTCAAGCGAATATTTAACCTTACATTACATGTAATGGGTTGATGTGAAACATGCCAGAAGAAAATGAAACAGCCTGCGAGAGTGACTTTAAATGATGATGCAGTTTCTGTTCTGATTGTTTGCTAAACTTACGACTACAAGCATGATACGCTAACACTGTAAAATCAGTCCAGCTGCCAATAGAGACATATTTAGGTTATAAAACACAAGGAGAAACTCTCCAAACAACTCTAACTAATTCATTTTCCTCACCACAAAACAGATAATCATGCATTTCAACCCATGCGCAGATGTAAGAAACAACCAAGCACTAGAAGTCCAGATCTACAACATATTAGCCGTCAAATAAAAATCAGAACACAAAAAAAAAATATATCAAATAAAAATAATAATAATAATACCACACTGTTGTATTGTTTTCTTAGCTTCACTCACCAAAATGCTCAAAGGCTCAAACAAATAGCATCACCGTTGGAATAATTCAAACATTCTAACATTCCACATCCACACAGCGCACAAGAAATTCCAAAGAACATTTAACAAACCAAAACAACATTACAAAACTCGCACAGAACCTAAACAACAAATCTTCGCAACGAAATCGAAACCTAACCTTCGACGGTGGTATTCTGTGCCTCGCAAGCGACGCGTCCGCCGCGAGGAGCAGTTCTCGAGGCGGCGCGAGTCGAAAAAGCGGTTCCAGCGGCGGGTCGGAGCCGGAGGCCGGAGTAGCGCGGCAGCGCAGCGGAGGTGCGGCGGGCGGTGAAGGCAACCGGAGGAGAGAAGGTGAGGGAAGGGAGTGTGGAGGAGCGAGTGAGGGTGACGGATTGGAGTTGCACGGTGGCCATGGATGCGAGAATCGCAGTTCCAGAAGAAGAATTGAGGAATCGAAAGTGTTGCGTTGAACTATGTTGCAATCCAAATATTATTTCTACTTTTTTTGTATTTTATTTTGTTTTATTTTGGAAAGATATTGGTACTAGTATTGTGTGGATGAGATTACACTGATGCGACTGTGAGACACTCCATTGGTTTTCCAACACCATAACCTTTTCTCAATTTTACCAAAATTAAATAACTTTTGAAATATCAATATTCATTAATTTAGAATTATTTAAATTATTTTATGCTTTTTAATATAATTTTTAGTAATTTTTAAAATCATTTTTTTCTTACTTGGATCACTTAAGTGATGGAGTTTATTTTAAATTATTTTCCAAGTGGCCACTTCGTTCTTACAATAAAATGGAAAAATGTTCACATGTTAAAAATATGGAAAAATATTTCCTATATAAAATTATCAAAATTAATTGATAATTATCACATTAAAAGCTAATTAAGACATATATTTGAAGGCTTTTTGCATTATTTAAAACTTTTTAATATGTGTTCATAAATACACTATATTGATTTATAATAAATTATGAGGATACTATCAAGTAAGTATATTTGGTAAGTATATTGTTTTATATGTGTTAAATGCGTTAAAGATTATATTTAGATTTTATATAATTCTTTCTAAAACTATATCATTAGTTAGATTAAAATTTTATTTTTTGTCTAAAACTTTTTGGTATTAATTGAATTAAAGTTAACACTGATAGAGAAGTTAGAGATGATTTTCATTTTATAATTTGTAGAGGTATTTTAAGGACAATAGTAAAGAATATATGGATTGTTTTTTTAGGATTCAACATGTTCTTTATGATGAAGTGATGAATGACATTTTTTGTTTGAATATACTCAGCTGAAAGGTTTTAAAAAATCTTTGATTGGAATTTGACTCTTCTTTACATTAGTCAAGTTTTTAGTCAACTCATATTAGAACCTACTGTGAATTAAGTGATTAGTATTTTCAAGAAAAATAATAGTTATACAAATAGACTGAGTAATATAAGTGTTAAAAATAATTGTATTAAGCTAAACTTTTTTCATAACAGATTCCAACTCCCTTTATTTCATTTGTAGGAATTTTGTTTTCAGTTTTTCTTTTTATTATTTGTTCTTTTTGTGTTTTTTTAATAATATTTTTCATAATATATTATGATAGGTGATTGATAAGTTTTGGGTGTCTATGTAGCTAAAATGCCATAATCTATAATCATATCATGAATCTTTTATTTTAAAAAATATATATACAATAGTTATTGAATAAAATTATGTAAAAGTTAGAATAATTATATTTTGAGTTAGATAGGTTACTTAAATGTAAAGTATTTTATTATTAAAATAAAATTCACAAATGATTATATTTGAAATATTCGTTGTAAAAAGGATAATTTTTCTTATATTTTATTCTTTAAAAAATATTATTTTTTTTTGTATTCCTATTACATGATTACATTTTTTAAGTTTGCACCAAATAAAAAAATATATTGTAATATTTAGTGTAACTAAAATCTTTATATATATATATATATATATATATATATATATATATATATATATATAAATAAATAAATAAATAATATATATTTATGTATTAAATAGATTTCAAAAATATAAAAAAAATAATATATGTAAACAAAATCATAATTTATTATTAAATTCATTTCTTTAATTACATATAAATACATTAAGTTAAATATCTCATTATAGGCAATAATTTTTTTTAAGACTCTTATTGAATATGTTTTATTTGATATTAATATCTAATTGAGTCAAAGACTTTGATCTAGTGGATTGTAGAATTATATTAAGATAAATTTCAGACATCCAATATCTAAACACGTACATGTGTTTCATATGTGCAATAAACTTCTAATTAGCTTTTCACTACTTGAAGTGTTAATCTACATTACTTAAACATTATATATATATATATATATAAGTCATAGGTTTCTTTACTTAATACATACAAACATTCTAGATATCTAACTTTAAGTGAATTCGTATCAATAATTAGATTAATAATTCGTATCAATCTACCAACTTCAAGTCTCCAAATAAAAATACTCACATAAATGTAAATGTACAGAATAAAATGATAAAATAAATTTGGAATTGGAGAATGACCTAATGACTCAAATTGAAACAAGATTATGGAAGAACCAATGAGAAAGAGTCAAAGAAAGGAATGAAATAAGTGAAGGAGTCAAATAAAGGAATGAGATAAGTAGAACAGTAAAAAAAATGAAATGATAGATGAAACCACATATAAAGAAATCATGTTATCTGATGGAATAGTAGAAAGAGATAGAAAAATTAAAAAATTTAGTTTTAATACATAGGATTCCTTGATTGTTCAATTTGTTTTTTAAAAAGTATTATTAATTTATTATAAGAAAATTCCAAAAATATTATTCATTAAATAATTTTTATAGTATCAATATAAATTTGAAGTCATTAAGAATATTTATAGTATCGATCTAAACTTAAAATCAATTAAGATATTTTAAATTTTTAATTAAAAATTATTTTTTAGTGTAATTTTAAAATTAAATATTTTTTATTTTATAATAATGTATTATTTTTTAGGCCTTTAAGATCTTGAGGCCTAATTGCTTTACCTGCTTGGGTCTTAAGTCAATCCTGATAACACATCAATTCATTCAAACATTTCATTGGAATGAACTATCATGAAATATCGTAAGCTAGAATGTGCACCCTTTTAAACTATGTTAAAATATGATTTAGAGATCAACAAACAATCATTTTATCAATGTCCACAAACTTAAGCGATAAACTCAAATAAAACAAAATTTACTTTCAGGTTCCTCCTCACTTTAGCTACCATTTTGCTTGTTTGAGCAATACATTACATGCTCGGGCGTCATTTGTACACATCTCAATCACTTAAGAAAATAAATGAAAGATTTACTAAAACCAACTAAACTACATTGCTTGAACAATCAAATTTTGTTTCAGAGATAAGTTTTTGGAGAAGGAAGGACTATTACTGCCTCTCTCTCACTTAAGTTTTGACTTTTAGTTTGAGATAGGAAAGTTATGGTCTAAGCACCCATCTAGTTATTTATCTAATAGTACTCTATACTCAAGATTAAAACTCTCACGTAAGCATCCCCTCATTAATAACTTAGTGTTTGAGAGACACCCTAGTACTAAAACAAGATAGACACCCTAGTACTAAAGCAAGATATGTAAAAATAACCCAATATGCAAAAAATTCAAAATGCTTACCAAACTAAAATTTACTTAAATTAACTATTCTAACAAGTTTAAAGCACTTGTTTGAACTTAATAAACGCTCAATTTACTCACTTAAATATACCCTTTTAACTTTTGTAACCACTACAAATATTCAAAAATTCATATATAAATTCATATGCATGTCAAATTTAGGGTTTATTTATGGTAATTTCTATTTAAACAATTCACCAATTTCGTGTACAATTCACCAATTTGTCAACAATTATAATCAAATGTGTGCCAATAAGTTAACTGCAATTTAAGATATTTTTCATACCTAACAATTTCTTGTAGACCAAGTACTTGCTATAATTATTAGAGGCAGCAAAAATCTTAAGAAGTTAAACTAATTGAAAAAAATCATTTTTCTCGACTAATTATGTCACCAAAGAGTTCAAATACTAATATAAAAAGATTTGGGTGATCTCTAGAGTAAAAAATACATTTATTTCAAATTGAAAATTGTTTAAATAGAAATTATCATGAATATACCAATTGTTAAACAATAAAATTTCAATTCAATAAAGATAAATGAAATTATAAATTTAGAAATAAAAATAAGCAAGAAATAAAAATGAAGGAAAGAAGAAGAAGAAGAAGAAAAAATTACATACAGATTTTATAAACAAACTTTTACACATACTATAAGTATGATTTAGATACTAACCAATTCGCTATTAGTCAATTAAAGATTAAAAAAACTAATGTTTTTATTTTAATTTAGGATAGTTTATTTAAATGTAAAATAAATACGTTTGAAAATTTTTAAATAATTCTTTTATATGTATGTAAGATCGATTAATTAAAAAACTAATTAATTTTAAAATAAACATATAAATTAAAACAACTTACCTGTTTTATTAAAATAAATAACTTACAAAAACACAAACAAACTCACACTTTAACTACATATAAGAAATAAATTTAAGTAAACATATAACTAAAAAAATATAAATATAATTTACTAGAAAATAATTCATAAATCGATTTCGTTTCAAAAATATGAATTGAAATTAATTTTTAAAGAAACAAAATATTACAAAAAATAAATGGTTTAAACAAATTTTTTATGACATGGTTTAAACAAATTTTAAATATATAATAATCAAAAATTTTATGGCATGGTTTAAACAATAAATCATCAATAATCCGTTAACACTTGAAACATTAACATAGTTTGCAAATTGATTAAAGTTTGATGTTGATGTTTTATGTTATTATGGCTATGAAACAAATGGTTGTTTGTTTTATAACAAGTGTCAAGACGATAAAAGTACAATGTAAAATAGTATAATCACTTTGGAGGCAGAGTGTATGTAATTCTATACTTCAAAAGATTAAAATTATGATGTGAGATTGATGTCATAGTATGGTGTGATAAAAGAGATTTGGGAAGTTAGTTATATCAAGCCTTTTGTACCTATTTTCAAAAGGAAGTCGGTTGACAATATGATTGGTGCGAAAATTGACAAATCAAAAATGACCTTGGTTGGCTTTCAAAAGATAAGATATCAAGACAAACCTTTATCATATGACATCAAGCTTTCTAAGTATTTTATGTCAAAGATCCTATGTATGAAAACTGGTTTGTTGTGCCAAATAGAAAAAAATAATGTTACGACCATGAAGAAGCACAAACCCAACAATGACATTTGGGAGATTGGGTCATTTACAAGAATGATGATTAACAAAGATTACAAGGACGTCATAGATGTTATGCATTTTTCAAATTTCCCAAAATATATGTGATTATGTTTAATGTTCTTAATGTTTGTCATTTCTGTTTGATAGTAGGAACATAGCTAATGATCAAGGTCCTTCTTCAAAATTTGGTACAGAAGCTATTAGATTAAGGTATCTCTCTATGAGGAGAGCTAGTGGTGAGAGGACACTATTAACTATTAATTTCAATATCGGCGGGGTCACTAGGCCAATTCAAAATCTTTACACTACTATCTCAGAGTACTTAATTGCGAGAATATCACTATCTTGACTCTCTCTCAAGATTGTGTTATTGAACAAGAGAGAAACATAATTTGGCTGGACATTCTAGTAAATAATTATATTTAATTTCTTGGCCTTAGCTTATTTACATTATTTATGAACCAATTAACTTTTTTCCAATGTAAATGTATTATGATATTCTCAATGTGGAGATGTTGAGATCAAATGTTCTGTCTTTAGTAGTGACGAGATTCCATTAGTTCAAACCAATCTCACAACAACTTAAGTATTTGGTGCAAGGAAAGATGAAAATCTTTGTACCAAATACACATATATTGACGAAGAGACTTGACAACAATTTGTACATACTCAATAATCTAAAAGATGAGAGGTTAATATTAAATGTTTTTGAGATATAGTTTTCAGTACATCTATTATTAACTACTAATAAAGTTCATTTGAATGTTAACAAAGTGTTTAGAAGAAAACACATGTAATCAGAGACATAATGAGACCCCCACATATTGTATCAAGGTGGTTTTCAAAAGTTAGAGCAAAAGTTTGTTATAAAAAAGTTTGAAGCATGTTTTGCTTCTGCTGAGGATGATTCTAGTGGAGATTTTATTAAGCATCCATCCCCACCTTCCTATCATAAGAAATGGAAACCTAGGCTCGTCTAAAGAGCTTAGGAATATGGAGTTCTGATGAACCACATTGGACAACTGAGTAAATTGTAAGTAACTATGTTTAATTATTATTTTTGAAAATTTTTATTTGATACGAAGTCCAATTTGTTTTGGTTTATTGTAGGATTCTCTTGTTGATCAAATAACCTAGGGTACTTTTGCTCCTCATGGCTGCGAGGATATTCTTGATATTACCATTGGACGACTTGAGCACCCCGGAAGTGTTTGTACTATTGGAGACAGTGTGGGGTTTTCTCATTCTTTAGACTCTCATTTCAATGAGAATCTCATTCCTCCTCTACGTCTAGTTAAGAGTATATGCAACAACTAAGGCAGTAGATAAAAGAGGAGGTCACTCAAGAGCTTACACAAAGCTTAATGCGAAAGTTTGACAAGGAGTTGGAGAGATTAGGACTCTCATAGGCACCTCATACAATACAACATGACCTGTCTCTTGTTATCAGAGTTAGCACTATAGAAAGTTGTACAGTTGTACATCCATCAGGGGATGACATTGGCTCAACTATCCTATGTGAGTTGTATGTTGATCATAATACTTCCCCCCAATTGGTGATCCTCGAGAAGTAATATGAGAGGGTCATCGTGTTACACAATGTGTTTCTCCTCTCGCATTTGTTAAAGGTCATGGTGGAGAAGGTTTGTTATTGTGATATTGTAGTTTCTGTACAGACATTAGAAGTTGTTATTATAGCGCATGCACTATAGACCTTTATTGCCTGACCTAGACATCTTGTGAGGCTTATATCAAAGCCTTTGATATATACCTACACTAATATCCTTACATATGAAATATGTAATATACAAACTAATATAAATGTTTGTTTATGTGTAGCAACAACCTAAGACAAACTAGTTTGTGGAGAAAAAAAATTATCTACTAATGATCTCATATTAATGGAGATTGTTATAGTCATAAGTACAAATCTCGCAAAAATGTCATAGGATGACTATGTTTTTGGTAAAGACAATGATGTACCACTGTACATACATATGTTTGATTTTTTAGAAATTCCATTGAACAATCAAATACTCCATATATTTGTTATGCAATTATAAATGTTATAAGTTTATATTCTTTGTATTTTTGTTATAGGTCAATCATTAAATAAATATTTATAATCATATATAACACCTTAAAATAGACGATAAACTAGTGTAAATTTTTATGCAATTATGTTTTTATAAAATTTTTAATTTATTTTGAAACTTTTATTTAAATTTATCTAGTATTATATACATTTATACTTGTAAATTCGTTAATTTATTTACAATAGCCAAATTCGTAAATGATTATGTTCATATACATTTTAATTAATGGATTGTTTGTAGGTTTGTGAATTATGCAAAAAATAGTTAAAATTAAAAAAAAAAAAAAAAAAAAAAAAATATTATTAATATATTTTT
>Ga0099825_1003999_pt1 | contig 19461 bp, 17 predicted proteins | sample SiratroredBW_FD_76838 | JGI IMG/M metagenome (GOLD analysis project Ga0099825, IMG submission 76838) | Root nodule microbial communities of legume samples collected from California, USA - Siratro red BW | ecosystem: Host-associated > Plants > Roots > Nodule | place: USA: California | collected... | reverse complement strand
TTTTTTTTTTTTTTTTTTTTTTTTTCCTTTCTTTTTTTTTTTTTTTTTTTTTTTTTTTTTTTTTTTTTCAATTTGACCTCATTCTTGTTGTTTTCGGTTTGGACAATACTATATACAAGTAACTATATGTAAATGTGTATATATATGAGCAGGCAGACATACTGTGCAAGCATACAAGGGCTTCTATCATCTTGCAATTATCTTGTTAGTTATGCCGTAGGTTCTCATAAGCTTGCTTCTAAACTAATTAACCTGTCAAACAATGACAAGTAAAAACTGTTAATGAAAGTTACAGTATCAGAATTCTCAAGATATAATGGATTTTTAACAACAAAATCAATTTTCTTACAAAAAGATAGGATAAGAAAATATGACAAAATGTAGAATGCCATGAAATGGTGTTGACTTAATTTTTGTTGATGTAGTACTGAAATTAAGAACTCAGTAGAAGTTCTATCCCACGTGAAACTTATAATGATCCTATAAATCTGACGTATACTATGAATATAGCAGAGAAAATGAGAACAACTTTTGCAGCCAGCCACAGAGAGTATGCAACAGCCAAAATCATATATGTCAGTGAAGAATGTTATCAACCACAAGGAGTTTGAAGAAATTATGGAGCAAGGACTGTTCATGCAAGTTATTTCATATACCAGCCAAAGAACTAGTGACTGCTGTAGAAAAAGTTTCTGTCTACAATCTACAAGGTGACAAGTTAACATCTGTTTGTCACCATCTAATTACCGACAGGAAAAAGGTGTAACTTATCTATATAATTGATTTGGTATGCTCTTTTCATGTTAGTCAAAGCAAGGAGAAGTATGTACATGACTTACCCATTTTGCCACTCACAGGCTCATCAATATTTGCTGCTCCACTCATGTTTCCACTGCTGTTGCTGGGTGTAATCATTGTTTGACTATGTTGGACTGCCTGGGGACCATATCTAAATACATTCATTGGCTTCAAGACAAAAGTGAAAAACATGAATTCCAATAGGTAAACCATGGGAAGCTTATCAAGAACACATAAGGGGTTTAGGAGGGTAAAAGACAAATAAGTTTCTCTTGAAAGAAACCTATTACCTGAGAAGCATTTTGCATGAGATGATAGCCCATGTAACGTGCATATTGCTCTGAAAGAGCTGGATTTTGCATCTGATTTTGGTAATTAAAGGCACCCAAAATAGGATTTTGACACATCAATGTCTGGTTTGGTGTCTGAGATGCAGATACGGACTGATCAACCGGTACTCGTGGCAATTGCATCGGATTTTGAATAGGAGGGAAAGGAGATGTAGTCATTCCCATACCCATTTGAGACATATAGTGCTGAATTCCTGGAAACATCATTGGTGCCATGCCAGATCCCATCCACATTAGCTAGCAGCAAGAACAAATTGTTTATTTCATTTGTCAGTAATGTGAGACAATTTTCATGTGCAAGATATTGTGTGGCACATTTACCTGAAGTTGTAACTGAAGTGATTTCAAATATTCAATTGCCTCCTCCAACATTGATGCTTTGTCTGTCTGCACATACATTCCTTACTCAGTTTTCAAGACAATATGAAAAAATCATATAAAGTGGAGAATCAATTTCTAAGTACTTGCATTTTGTCTTCTTCACTTGATTGCTTCACACACTTTTTTTTTTGTCCAAATCTGTCCAATTGTTATATGCTAAATATGGCTCTCAACAGAAGTGATTTTCATTTTCCTTAAAAACTCAACAAATTCCTTCTTTTCTTCTTTTTTTAAAGCAAATTTCACACATTCTGTGTTGACTGTATCACTTTAAACGGAGCAGTCAGAGAATCACAATTGCAGCTTTATCTGACTCTGAATGCATCTCCAAAGAACAAGTTATGACAGTAGAGTCCACATTCATTATGATAACTAACCTTGCTACTGTGAGGTATGAGTTGTTGCAATGCCTTCATCTTCTCATTGATTCTATCTCTCCTTCTCTGCTTCAATAAAACAATACCGGCACTAGTAAGAATAAAGTTTACAAAAGTTAAGTTCACAAAAAAAATGTGCTAAAATTCCCACCCTTTCTGATAGATTATGCACTTCAGCAGCACGGTTCCTTCGAGCCGACCCTGTCCGTTGAGATGTCTTGTTTCCAACTGGTGATTTAAGTTCTGTGTCCTATTACACATAAAGATGTAGCTCAGTGTGTCAAAGAATAAAAGCATCTAATCATGAAGATAACTACAGAGAGGGAGGCTTCACCTCACTATGCTCCTCAGATTCTTCCACGTCTATTGTTTTTCTTTTCTGGCTCTGGTTTCTGGTAGATAAGGAACAAGTTTTTCCAAGACTACTACCTGAGCCACCAGAAGATGAAGTAGCAGTTGGTTCAAGCATCTCTGATTTCCCTTTCTCACTCAGAGGAATTGTTCTCGGCACATCATCTCTGACAGGTTCAGGGCCAACAGATAAAGTAGTAGTCCAAACACCATTGCTTGAAGCCCTGCTTGCATCTGGATCTTGGGTCATGTGATTGCTACCACAGTAACTTGATCCTACTGTCATCAATGAGCACTCTCTAACCTCATTTTTTGACATGTTACCAGCAATTTTGTCTCTAAAATGCGCATTAGGCAATGCTGAAGAAACATTAAAGGGTGGTGAAAAGTGAGAGAAGTTTTGGACCTTACATGGTCCACTCAAGTCATTATTATTTTTCTGAGGTGAATCAGAAACATGGAATCTTGGAGCAGGTATAGGAATTCCTGAGAATTCCTGAAAAGAGGATGGTTTCATAGTAGGTGGTTGTGAACTTACAGTCACATGGGGGGCACTAGAAGCATCTAATTTAGTAAACTTTCCCTCTTCAAATGGCTTAATTTGCTTATAAGACTCAACATCACACTGTGGCAATTCAGATAAAAGGTTTGAACAGAATTCTTGTTCCAATGGATCCTCAAGAGGGTATTGGATCCATGAGACTGTCTCATCATCTTGAATCAAGTTACTTGAGTTCCCATATGGCTCACTGGTCCTTAATGTTGATTGAAAAGCTCTCTGAACCGGTTTTCTATGTGTTTGGCTGTGCAACACTACCTGGCCATTTTGCCATAGGAGCTCCACAAGCTCTTGGTCCACCCTGTAGAATTGACCACATCACATGGATTGTTACAATTTAAGCAGAGTTCAATTGGGACAAGAACAGTATTCTGCTTTGACAGAAAAAAATTGCACACACACCCCATAGGCTTCTTTTGATTGGTGGTGACACAGGAATCACTCCCAAAATTCCAATCAGGAACACTGTTGTTCATGGCTAACCAAATCAGTTATCTGTTGGCACAAAAAGAAAAGAACTTTAGATTTTGTATAGAATAGAAAATCATATAACCAAAGACCCATTTGAGTGATTTTGTATAGAATAGAAAAATCATAAGCAAAGACCCTTTTGAGTGCCAGATTTTGACTACTTATTGACGCACACCCTTTAAAGGCATAATAAAATAATCTGTACCAGCAAACCGAATAATCAAATAAGCATAAACAAATCTTTAAAATGAACAATAAAAAAGGAATAGAAAGAGAAAGACTTTGAGTGGGTCATGTTTGGAACTTTACTAGAAGAAGAGTGAACAAGCAAACCAATGAAATGGAACCATGACTGGTTTTTGCCATTCTGAACTGTGAATAAAAAAATCACCAAAAAATACAATTCCCGAGCTCCCAAAGAGGAAAATTCAACTCTCAGCCACACTTAGAAAGTACAAGCACATTTACAAACCCAGAGAAACAAAACCGATGACAAACAAGAATCTAAACAAAACATTAAACCCAACAAATTGGGCATATTTTGAGACAGGAAACTGGACTAACTCTGCAAGCCTCATAAACAAAGCCAAACCAAAGAAAAACAACTTTCCATAAAAAATAAACACTTTGACAACATAGGAAATGATGAAACTTTTTTCACTTTCAAGCAAAAATAAAGAACCCCATGATTCGTTTTAATTATTACCATTATTTGCTACATAAAGACAGGGAGCAGAAAAAGAAGAACTCCACCTGAGCTAAGGGCAAAGGCAGGTTTTTTTTCAGACTTGTTGAACTTAGAAGGTTGGTAGAAGTTAGAAACAGAGGCACCTTGTTTGTTCTCTCTTTCTCTCTGTCTCTACAACTGTGAGAACGAAGTATATAGAAGAGTTTTTAACAGCAATAAAGACAGTGACATCAGCAGATAGAGAGAGAACACACCAATTCCTAAGGTAAAATGGTGCTTGTGCTTCTCAACTGCGAGAAAAACATGGCGACATGGGAATAAATGAACATGGGACCAGTTGACGGCTATTAGAAATAAAAAAATCATGAAAAAGATTCAACAGATTTGGTCAAAAATAAAAAATTATTAAATTTTAAGAATATAAAAAGAATAACTTGACTCTAGCATAGGATGAGGTTTCTTATATAACTAAAGTACTTCACTTCTGCAGTAATTATTTTAAATATCATGTTTAAAATAAATCTTAATTACATTAAAAATACAACAAAATGAAACTCTACTAAAGAATATATGTGGTGATTGTTCAATGATTACACAAATTAACTAAATTATATTTTCATGAATTAAGATATGTTTGTATAGTATTATATGTTGGTAACTCGGATCATTTGATTTTTAAAGAATCAACTTGACGTTTACTTCACATCATAATCATTATACATAATAGTAACATAAATAATTTTAGACTCTTCTTCAACATAGATGGGTTTTATATTTCAAACATACTAAAATATATTTATTTTTTCAATACTTGTAGAAAAATTAACTTTTAATAATTTAAAATTATATAAGTTATTTTTAGAAATTTCCCGAATAATATTTTCAAATTTTATTTTCAGTTTATAAGAAAATTAATTTGATGTTTTTCTTTATATTATCCTCTCTTAATATTAATCTAATAATACTATATAATATATAATAATATTAAAGTATGAAAAATCCAAACTTGCTTATCTGGGTTTGGATGGTATATTTAAAATGAAAGGAAATCTAAAGCTCCAAGCACATGGTGGGTGCTATCTGAAGTTTCATGGAGGATGATGCCACTTGGCAGTGACAAGCTGTGTTTCCATTGGAGAAATGATAAGGGACAGTGCTGTCAGAAAAAGATGTGGCTCTCATGCTCCAAGAACCTATCTCATTTTATTTGTTATTCTTATTAGTTGTTAATATATTTCATTTTAAATTAACACCCTTTGGCATATATATTTTAATATTTTACTACTACTATTCTGCAGTCTCAGAATTTGCAGGTGTGTATTGTTGCAGTTAGATTATTATCAACATGGAACACTGAAATCATAAGAAAGTTTTTTAGGTTTTGGTGTGCAGAAGTAAATATTCTAGGTGAAAGAAATTGTTGAATAAGTAGCTGACAGGTTCCCATTTTTTATGGACACAGTTGCTCTACCCTTCCTGGCATGTACCCATTAGAGCATACAAAAAATTATTGTTGTTAAAGTTTATGATAGGATAAGACTGCAAATTGAAATACTTTTTTAATTTGTTTAGGTTTAAGTTTTCTCAAATTAAAGAGTAGAAGTATTTATTCAGGTATAATTTATTTAATTAAGATATGATGAATATATATATATATATATATATATATATATATATGTATATATATGTATGTATATGTATGTATGTATATATATGTATGTATCAATCAAATTATTGTTTTTAAGGATACTGTAAGATGATCTCTTATTTTAAACAGGGGACGAAAGAAAGAAGTTGTGATCAATCTTATGTTATTTGAATTAATCATCTTTATATATATATATAACTTTTGAAATAATTATTTTAAAAACATAACAAGTTTTATTACATATGATATAATGATTTAAAATTTAACAGCAGTATAAAATTATTTTTATTATCAACATGTAATTTAACTTCTCTTAAATAATTATAATTAAATTGTATGAGAAAGATCCTATTAAAGTTAGTTAATTGTATTTTTTTACACAGATTAGTTGTTAATAATAGAGGATACTATATGCCAATTTGAGTATTTTAAAAAGTTAAATAATTCATAATTAAATATATGCTTTTCACAAAATTAAATATAATATATATTACAATATATTGAAATGATAAATTATTATAAGAAAATAATTGTATAGTAATAATATAAAGGGATTGTATTACATATTATAATCTAAGAATTAAAATAAATAGTTATGATAATAGCAACTAATTATGTATAATTCTCATATATCAACCTTTATTTATCTAAGAAAATATGTAAAATTTAGAAAAAGAAAAAGAAGTTAAAACATGTTTCAATTTGGTTTTATCTAATTATCTATCAAGTTTTTTTTTTATTGATTTTAGTTTTGTACAGTGACTCCAATTTGCACGGATGGAAAATTGGGGCAAGGTGTTATCAATCCAATCAAAGCGATCACTACATTTAATATATTATATATATTATATGTTTTGGAGTTTAGTTTCAGTTCATTATAATTTTGTTTTATAAGAAGTGTTTCAATACACTAATAAAGAAAAATATATTAACAAAACAAATTTAAACTATTCATGAAAGGTATATTAAGAAAACAATTAGAAACTATTTATAAAGGTTAATATATCGTGTCGCATATCTCAATCATCAAAAGTGTTGACTTGGTGTGCAACACATGAAACAACCCTTTTTATTTTAATAATATACTGGAAACATACATTCTGATTTTTTTTTTCTTTTCAGTTGATTTATATAAGAAATCATTTCACACTTGAATATGATGGATAAATTAATTAAAATTAAATAATTTTATTCAAACACAAAGGAAAAGAAGCATGTAAAATATTACATATATATATATATATATATATATATATATATATATATATATATGTGTGTGTGTGTGTGAGAGAGAGAGAGAGAGAGAGAGTTTTTTTTTATAGAAGGTATTAATAAGTGATCAATGCATTATTTAATTGATTGTAAAAAGTTAACTAAAGGTTATAATTAAAAACTAGATAATAAAAGACTAAAACAGTTGTGTTTAGCATGGGAATGTGAATTTTGAAAACGCTTTATTGTGTGCTTATTTTGAATTTAATAATTTTCTAAGTTAATTAAATGTTGGTTGACCAGATGCTCCTAGATGATTTTCTGAGCCAACAGTGTGAAAGAAATTAATGGTGCTTTTATTATTCTTATCCCTAATTTCAATGCTCCTGCAAATCATTTCAGATATGCAAATGATTATAATGTTATCAATAAAATCATTACAAAAAAATTTATTTACAAATTTAAAGAAACTGGGAGTGAAAATAAATTATGCTGCATGTTTTAGAGTCTTTAGTATCATAACTTGACCTAATTTGACATGTTTATATATATCATATTAAGATTTTTTTGAGAAACTTATTGAGATAAAGAGTTGAACTTCAGGGCTCAAAATAAAGTTTCTTAAAGGCTTCAAGAAAGTTTGTTAGACCTTTAAGGATGACCTATTTAAATTTATTAGTACTAAAATCATAGAAAAATACTTTTAAATTAGAATGTTTCAATCACAATTTAACATAATTAACTAGAGAAGTTACACCATTTTGCATTAATTATCACACAAGGCATTTTTTTTCCATATTTTTACTATTAAACACTCACAAGTTTACAAACTTAACGAGTTGAAATCAACATCGTTCATTGCTTGTGTGAATCTCTTCATTCTTTTTTTTTTTTTTTTAATTTGTTCAAACGAAAATCTTCACCATTAATCTCAAAAAACTCTATTAAGGAAAATGCTCTATCAAGATATTTGTTAGGTTCATTGCCTCGATGAGCATGATCACAAAATATATGAAAGGTCCATTCAAATTTTTTTTTATCATTTTCTACATTCTATTTTTTTTTTTTTCATCACCGTATATTATTTACCCTTATTTAAAAACTTACATTTTTTTCTCCAACTTCTTCTTGACCTATTTTTGTAAGGTATGTTGACTTCTACAATTTGTGAGATTAGTTTTACTATTATGATGATACTTATAATTTGTGAAACAATACTTTTTAATTGTATATGAATTTATTTTTTTTATAAACTGATTAACAATGAATAATATTCTTACCTCTAGAAATTCATTTTTGAATGTGAATAATTTGTTTTTTAGTATTGATTATGCTAAAATTGTTTTCAATAGTAGTATTGATGAGTGTTTGGATTCTTTAAATATTGATATAAACACTTTCATTAGTTTACCTTTTATATTATTTTGATCTATTTTACTATCGATTTTTTTTTGTCTAATAACAAATAAGCACACACTTTATTTATCTTTTTCCTTCTTAATTTATTGATAATAGATATATTTTGTCTTTTATTAGTGTGAATGACAGTAACAAGGACAATAAAGGTACTTTCTATGTAATTGTGCAATTCATGAAATTTATATGAATTATAAATTAAGTTCATTGAAAATAATGATTTTGACATATCCATTGAGACTCATAGGATAACATATATTTATTATATGATATATTTGAATAATCTTTTAAATAGTATTTAATAATGTTAAGTTTATTTTGTTGTATCTTTTAGACGATAATACATATTTTATGTACATATTTTTTAATTTATCGTATATTGAAAATGTTTTCTATATATTTTTATATTTTATTTTTAATTTTAAATAATTTTCTTTTAGTAGTAATAAATTTGATTTATTCTATATAATTACTTTAATTTTAATTTTATAGTTTGATATAATTCAATATTTAGTGATTCTTTTGGACATAACTCTTTTTAGATATTATATTTTGCTGATTTCAATTGCATTCCATTTTACAATTTTAGGACTTCAAAATAAACATGTAATTTACTAAATTTAGACTATTTTTCTATTTTCATAATTTTTAGTTAGACGTTTCAATCATAATAAATATGCTCTTATATTTAGTCTATTTTATTTTCGTATAGTTTTCATTGGTTAGCATACTTATTAGTGGATATCTATGTTTTCTCAATCTTTGATAGATTTTGTGTATTACAGATGAGTATATAAATTTTTCATGATAATAAGGTTATGGATAATTTTTTCGTAAAGTATACTACTATATTGAGATTTAAGCTTATTTTTCTTTTTTTGTGATTCACTTATATTTGTAGGCATTTTATAACTTGACTTTTTTAATACTACTTGTTCACGTATATTATAGTTTAGGTATTCTTTCATTTTCAACTAGTTAGTCATATTGACTTACCTTGCATTAACTTCATTTCTATACTCCTTTGAGCCTTATTAATTTTTTTTTATGATTTTGTAGCTCTTTACTGGCCTTGAAAGTGGAAAAACCATGATATGTCCAACTTTAAGGATTAAAGGAGATTTGAAATTGTTTAGGAAATTGGTTAAAAAAAATAAGTGTAAGGGTGTTACTTAACCTTGTGGTTGATTTGATGAATATTAAGGTTTTAATGCATTCTAAGTTGATTGATAATGTTTGAAATAAGACCATAAAAAATAAAATAAAAATAAAAATATGCGTGGTTTGATGAAAAAAATGGACATAAAATAAAATTAGAGAAAAAGTGGAAAAATAAAGAATTAACTTTGATTCTAGTTTAATCATTTTTAACTTTTTAATTATTTTTTACTCTTTCCTCATCATTTCTCTTTTCTCTTTGGTTTATATCTTTGAATCATTTCTTTTATCTTAACTTTACCTTGGCCACATTTTAAGCTAAATAAAAGTTATTTTTTTTATATTTAATTGAACGTGTTTCAAGTAGAGTAAATGAGAGGATGGTTAGACTCATGGTAATAATTATTTTCATTATGTCCTTTTGATTGTAAACATAAACTTAAACACTAAAAAGAAAGAGCAACACTTATGAGAATTTTAGCACACCCTCTTATTCTTATGTTTTCTTATTATTGTTGTAAAAACTCAATTGACACCATTTGTAAAACAAGAGAAAGAAAGTCAAAGAGAGCAAAGTTTAAAGACATTGCCACCAAGTTTATTAATAAATAATTATTATGTGAGAATTATTAGTGATTATTATGTGAAGATTACTAAAGATTCTGTTATGATCTTGTTATTATGTGAGGATTATTAGCAATTAAGTTAGAGTAAATATTTTTTTGTTATGATTTTGTTATTCCATGTATAGAGTATCTTTCTTTCATCAATAAGATAAGAGAGAGATATATTTTTCACTCTCATATCTTTTGTTCCTTTTGATTCATTGTTGTTCATTTTTTTATTTTCATAACATATGGTTAATATGATATCTCTGTTATGGTATTAGAGCCTCTAACCGAGAAAGCTCCACTATACCAACTCGGATTTTGTTCCATTTGCAAGAATTCATCATCTATTATGGCTTTAGAAGTGTTATTATTTTCAATAGCAAATATGACTACTTCGTCGTTCAATAATCCACTGATAAATCTTCTGAATGATTATTCCAGTATATATTATGGTTCCTTCAATAGAAATTCTCATAATTCTCAAGCAAAGAGATGGACCAAGGATGACAATCATTATAATAGTAAGATATGCACACATTGTGGTAGGAGATGTCACACAATTGATAAATGTCATCGCTTGCACGATTTTCCACCAAACTACAAAAGGAGAAAATTATTTGTTAACCATGTCACTGCAATTAAAAAGGCAAATGAGAGTGAGACACTTACAAACCAAAATGAATCCCAGTAGTCTTCTCGCTTTAGTTTGAACAAAGAGCAATATAACTCTCTCCTGACTCTTCTTCAGCAATCTCAGTTAGATGCAACCCCTAACACTGAACATCATCACATTTTCAATACATCCACAAGTATCATCTGCAACCTAAGATCACTACCAAAATTTGTCCTTTGAATCTTAGATTTAGGTACCACTGATCATATTAGTTCATCTCTAGATAAGTTTGCTACATATAGAATTATTCCTGATGTTCCCATCAAGTTACCTAATGGAACTACAATTTATGCAAACATTAAAGGCACTATCATATTTTCTACTACATTCATTCTGTATAATGTACTATACATACCAGGATTTAACTTCAATCTCATTTCAGTATCTCAACTAGTCATAAAATCTGATTGTTCCATTAGGTTTACTAATCAAATCTGTGAAATACAGGACAATCACACTATGAGGATGATTGGTTTTGCTAAGATGCACCACAGACTCTATGTTCTTGAAAATCCTAAAGGACCAGAAAAATACTTTGCCCCAGATTTAATTTCAATAAATTGTGTCTGTTAATAAGGTGAATGATTGACATTTTAAACTAGGTCACTTGTCTAAGGACAAACTATCTGTATTGTCAGCAAAGTTTGATTACATTTCTAGCAAAACATGTGATGATTTTTGTTAAATATGTCCTCTTGCTGAACAGAAAAGACTTCCATTTCCTGTAAGCACCTCTTCAAGCAATAAAATTTTTTATTTGTTACATATGGATATTTGGAGACCATTAGCCATTATTTCTGTGGATGGACATAGATAATTTTTTACTATTGTGGATGATTTTTCTCGACATACTTGGATTTTTCTTTTGAAAACTAAATCAGAAGACCGTGTTGTATTAAATCTTTCATTACTTTGGTTGAAACTCAATTTTCTACTACTGTCAAATGCATTAGGTCTAATCAAGGACCTGAAGTTAATTTGCATCAGTTTTACTCTCTCAAAGGCATAGAACATCAAATGTTTTGTGTTGAGACTCCACAACAAAATGGAGTGGTAGAGAGAAAACATCAACACATTTTAAATATTACTAGGGTTCTTATTTTTTAAAGTAACTTGCCAAAATTGTTTTGGAATTTTTTCGTCTCTCATGCAGTTTTTATGCTCAATGGATTGCCTGGCAAGGTTTTATATAACAAAAGTCCTTATGGTATCTTGTATGACTCTTCTCCTGATTTAATTTTTATTAAAGTCTTTGGTTGGGAAGCTTTTGCATAAACTTTGACTCAAAATAGGACGAAACTTGATCCTCGGGCTAGACGGTGTGTTTATTTAGGTCACAGACGAGGGATCAAGAGTTCACTTCTTTATGATTTACACAGAGGTTTTTTTATCCAGAAATGTTTCTTTCAATGAAAATAGTTTTTTTTAAAATATATTATCAATTATACAAATAGTGAATATTTTGTCATGTCACATTTTCCTGATTATCAAGACATTGATCTCTCTTTCCTTAGATCCTCCTCACCACTACAAAACCAACAAATATCATATATTGTCCCACAACAAAATTATTCTTCTCCCACTACACCACTACAAAATCAACAAACACCACATATTGTCCCACAACAAAATTCTTCCTTTCCCACTCTCATAGGTCCTGATAATCCTATATCCCCTGTTATAAGAAAATCCACTAGAAGCATCAAACCTCCTGCTTACCTCAAGGATTTTCATTGCAACATAGTTGTGGGCATAGAGAGCAAAAATTCATCGTTAGTTAAATATCCCATTTCCAATTTTGTTAATTACTCAAAATTTTCTAACAATTATAAGCATTTTGCATTTAGTATCTCTTCCATTGTAGAACCCAAAACTTATGCACAGGCAGTGAAGCATGAGAATTGGAGGAAAGCCATAGATGATGAGATTAATGCTTTAGTTCAAACTGGAACCTGGGAGTTTGCTGACCTTCCGATTGGAAAACAAACAGTGGGATGTAAATGGGTGTATAAGACTAAACACAAGGCTGATGGCTCAATTGAGAGATTCAAGACTAGGCTAGTAGGCAAAGGATTCACACAACAACAAGGCATTGATTTCAGAGAAACTTTTTCTCTAGTGGCTAAAATCACTATTGTAAGGCTCTTACTGGCCATTGCAGCCACTAAAAATTGGCTCCTTGAACAACTTGATATCAACAATGCTTTCTTGCATGGAGATCTTCATGAAGAAGTCTATATAGAGGTTCCTAAAGGTGTAGTTCCCCCAAAACCTAGTCAGGTCTGCAAGCTGAGAAAATCTCTTTTTATGGTCTTAAACAAGCTAGTAGACAATGGTAGAAAAGTTGTCTACAGTCCTTATAGCTTCGGGTTATATCCAATTACAATCTGATTTTTCTTTATTCACTAAACAATCTACTACTGGTGCATTCACAAGCATCCTTGTCTATGTTGATGATATGATTTTGACAGGGAATGATACTCAAGAAATTGCTTCAGTCAAATCTCAACTTGATTATTTATTCAAAATTAAAGATCTTGGTCAATTGAAAATTTTTCTTGGATTAGAAGTTGCTAGATCAAGCAAGGGTATTTTTCTTAACCAAAGGAAATACACTTTATAACTTCTAGATGTTGCAGGCTTGTTAGGATGCAAACCTTCTACCATTCCTATAGATCCTCAAATAAAGCTTCATTCCAAAGAGAGTCCTCTCCTTGAAGACATTTCCATGTATCGACGACTCATTGGACAACACTAGGCCCAACATTTGTTTTGTTGTCAATCATCTTTCACAGTTCTTATCAGCTCCTACGATGGCTCATTATCAAGCAACACTCAGGATTCTTCGTTATCTTAAAGCTAATCCTGGTCGGGTGTTCTTCTTTCTTAGTGATTCTCCTTTACAACTGAAAGGTTTTTGTAACTCAGACTGGGTATCATGCCCTAAAACTCGCTGCTCCGTTACTGACTTCTGCATTTTTCTTGGTGATTCATTAATCTCTTGGCGATGTAAGAAGCAACACATAGTTTTACGGTCCTCCTCTGAGACTGAATATCATGTTTTGGCATCAGCAACCTAGAAATTCAATGGTTATCTTATCTGCTTTGTGATCTACATATTGTTCCTCAGGCCACTGTAGTTCTTTTTTGTGACAACAAGTCTATCTTAAATTTAGCTGTCAATCCTGTGTTTCATGAGCGTAGCAAACACATTGAAATCGATTGTCATGTGGCTAGAGAAAAGGTTCGTGATGGTGTTCTTCGTTTGCTCCCTATCAACACTAAGTCACAGGTTGCTGACATCTATACAAAATTTCTCATACCCAAGTTGTTCTAACATATATTGTCCAAGATGGGTTTAATTGATCTCTATGCTCCATCTTGAGGGGGTATTAATAAACATTAATAAATAATTCTTATATGAGGATTATTAGTGATTATTATGTGAGGATTATTAGCGATTATGTTATAATCTTGTTATTATGTGAGGATTATTAGCAACTATGTTAGAGTAACTATTTTGTTATGATTTTATTATTTCATGTACTATATAGATTACCTTTCTTTCATTAATAAGATAAGAAAGATATATTTTTCACTCTCATATCCTTTGTTCTTTTTCGTTCATTTCTTTATTTTCATAACATATGGTTAATATGATATCTCTGTTAAAGTTTGACATTGTGAAGTTTTTTGGTGTGGACAAATTCAGATTGTGAAAATCAAGATGAAAGTTATCTTAATACAAAAGGGATGTGCTAATGCAATAAAGGGAAGGAAAGCATGTCAGTGTCTTTGTCTCTGAAGGAGAAGACTAACATGATTAACAATACATAAACATTATAATTCTATGTTTTGGACACAAGGTACTTAATGAGAGAAATCTTGCATCAATGTGGATGCAACTTGATCCATTGTATATGATGAAATCTTTAGCATGTAGACTTTATTTGAAGCAATAATTATATTCACTTAGATGACAAAATCAAGAACGATGGTGGATTACCTAGTAGATTTTAACAAGATACTAAATTATCTTAAAAACATTAAGGTGAAGGTTGAATATAGAGATAAGGTTGTACTGCTTCTTAATGTCTTACCTGAGACGTTTGAGCATTTTAAAGATATTTTCCTATTTAGGAAGGAATAAACCATTCTTGAGGAGGTTCAAACCTCAATTCAAACTAAGGAGATGCAAAAGCATTAAGAGTCTAAGGAATACGATAATTGATTGAGTTTAAATGTTTCAAAGTTAAAGAACATGAAAAGAAGGGAGGCAGAATGTAAGAATTCAAAACATTCATCAAATGATATGGCAAAGAAGGAACCTGAGTGCTACAATTGCCACAAGAGATATATTGTCCAAACAAGGAGAGTAATGAGACAGGTAAAAACTCTAATTTTAAAAGATAAATATGTGGATGTTGTTGTTGTGTCTAACAATTATGAGTTTTTAAGAGTGTTAACGACATCAATTTCAGATACATACACATTTTTAGTGAAGGAGTTCTTTGAGACCTTAGAATTGAAAGAAGGAGGTGTAGTTCTTCTTGGGAATAATAAAATCTATAAGATGCAAGGCATGAGACTAGTCAACATGAAGATGTTTGACAATCAGGAAATGTTGCAAGGTGTGAGGTATGTTTCAGACCTCAAGAGAAATCTTTTGTTGATTAGTTTGTTTAATCTTGCGGGTTTAACAACCAAGATTGAACAAGGTACTATAAATATTTTAAAGAGAGTGTCTATTATTGTTAAGGGGCTAAAAAGATTATTCAACATTAATCACGTGTGTTTGTGGTTAGTTAGATTATTGATAACATTTATTTTTATCATATTTTAGAGTCAATTTTTATAATCAAATTAACTCTTTCTAAGCTTTGACCCTACTTATTTATTTATTTTATTAAATTTTTGTTAATAATTGATTATTGGGGTCTAAGAATGGAAAGTTACACTAGTTTCGCTTATTTTGCCTAAAAACTAAATAGGAAGCATTGGATTCAGAGGAATATGATTGGAACCCATGAAGGAAGTTGAGCCTAGGCCAAAAGAACTGAGCCCAACTACACTAAACCCGAGGGCCAAAACATCAAATCGCATCCAGCGCCATTAAAGTTGAGCCAGAATGATTCATTTGATTCAACCATTAGTAATTAAAGGTTTTTGTATAACCATTTGACAAAACCAGTGATTGAACTTTTGTCTAATGAAGTCAGAATATGCAAAGGCTTCATCTCATCTCTTATTTCATGAAATGCTACCAAAGTCGACAAATCTTATAACTTTGTCTAACACTCTTAGTCCAAAAAAATCTACAATGAAAAGTTTTGTCTAACATAACATTAGAAAGAAACAAATTAGGCATGAGAATGTAACATCTACAAACTTGCATAGAAAACACATAAAGAATAGTTGTCTAAACCAAGTACATTGTTTCATCTAAGTATTTCGAACATGGTAAGATTATTTAGAACCTTAACTAATCATTTGACAATTATTAAATATCATAAGACGAATAAAAGAATGATTAGATGGAATTATAAGGCTATAACTTAAGATTTTTCTTATGCGTATAAAAACCAGAAATTCTGCATTATTGTTTATGATATGACAAATTTAACACAAAAGGGATAAAATTACTAAGATTCTTTTCTTGTACTTGATTGAAAACCTTACAGGTGTAAGTGTAAATTACTGAATTATTTTTTACCAATTACTTGGAGAATTTATCTCTTATAAACTAACTATTGAAATTTCAATTCAATTGGAAGTAAAATGGAAAACTAGAATTAAAATTGAGAAAAGTTTAATCATTGAAGTTATATTATAAATACGACAATTATCATAATATGAGTATACACTCTTGAAAAAGAAACAAACTCAAAGATAAAAACACGTCACTGCACATCAATCTTCAAAATATTTAAGTAATGGAATTAAACAAGTATTATTTTTATATACATATAAAAATAAATATGTACTTATGTTCAGTGAGGTGTCCTTAACCTCATTAATATGTTTGGTTGGATGTTGTATAAAGTATTATTGGGTACACTCTATTATTTGATATATTAATCTATTTATATTTTATCCAAAGAATTATTCATAACCACGTCATTATTTTAGTTGGTATTGCTAAATTTGAGTAAAGTTTGACTTCATTTTATATTCGACTTTATTTTGAAGTGCACATTAGATTATAAGTAGCTAAAGGAAGTTTGACTTTGAAGATTTAAATGAGTGATATTTAATTTAGATTGAATGATAATTTATATTAAAGGTCATTTATCCTAAGTAGTTACTATATGAGTAATTTTAATAATTTTAATTGATGCATGTGAATCAAATAGTAAGTTTGATTGTGCCTATTTGGCCCACTAATTTCACCATAACTATCATACAAATTATTATTTGATAAGTATTCTCATTTCCTTTATTTTTCATGTATATTTTTTTTTCAAAATAATAAAGAGATTTAATTATACATGACATTTTCATTTGTGAGACAATTATCTAAAGTGAACATTATATTTTTCATATAGCAATGTGGATATAGATACACTAAATAATATAATAATATTTAGAGGACATGAATAAGTCTTTATTAACTCTACCACACAGGAAATCAGACCATCTCCATCACCAAACCAATTACCATTGTTTTTTATTGTCCTAACACATCATGTTAATCCATTTTACACTATTCTAATTTTGACCAATTTTTTAAATATGATGTATTTAAGACAATGAAATTTTGTAGATAAAAAATATTTATTTTACACATTAAAACTCTTATAACCAATAGATTGTAAATTTCAATTATTAACTAAGAATATGTGATATTGATATAACCATTAAGGTAATCATACGAGAAAGAATATGTGATATTGATACAACCATTAAGGTAATCATACGAGAAAGAATGTCATATTGATATAACCATTAAGGTAATTAAAAGACCATACTCTATCTTCTCACAAATAAAATTTAGACAAAGTCATAATCATCGGACAACAAAGCTTATTTTATATAAAGTTATAATGAAGAAAAGCTTTTTATCCGAAGTGAATAAAACTGATGAATAATTAAAATAATATTAATTTCATATGATATATTCTAATTTTATTTTATGATCAAAATATTCATATACTAATGTTTTATATTTTACACTCTATTTACTCTTTATTTATTTATAAAGTTAATACATCATAAATATTAAAAGTACTACAAAATTTTATTTTTACATGAGAATGTAATTGATTTTTGTATGTTGTGTATAATAATATTACCGAAGAATAATGATTAACATATGCATATTTACGGGGCTTGCACAACTTTTTTTAATGAAAATTACATGCATTTAAGTATTTATATTTTAATATTATTTATTTGATATTACAACACACTTTGTTTACCATAACAAGACTTTATGATACTATTATAATTTATCATTTAGTACATCAATTGCTAAATACTTATTTATGTATTGCACTATCTTACTTCAAATTTTAACCACATTTCATACTTAGATATGAAATCTTATTTTAAGACAATATTTATTTTTCCTTTAAAATTGAAACTTCAGTCGTAAATAATTTAAAATAACATTAAATATATTGAATAATCTTAAATAATTAAAAAAAGTGATAATTAAATAATATTGTAAACATAATGTTTCTACATTTAAATTATATAATATAATTATCTATATTGAATATTTTAATTAACTTTATATATATATATATATATATATATATATATATATATATATATATATTATATTTTTTTTTTATATATATATATATATATATATATATATATATATATATATATATATATATTAAATATTCTTGTGTGATGTATAAGTCTATTCTTATATTTCAAAAATTGAAAAGGATTACACTAGTTTATATTTCTTTTGCAATTTCAAATTTTGAAGATATTCTTTGTTGTAAACTACATTAGGATTTATGACTTTTAATTTATTTATTTATATTTTACAATTTATTTTGTGAAAAAGTGTAAGCACAGACAAGAATTTTAACCACGAAAGACTTTTTGAAAAGATTTAGAAATTCAAATCAAACTTTTAAATAATTTAAACCAAACTAAAAAATAATTTAATGAGAAAACAAATCAGAATCAAACATGACAATTTCAACTATGAAGAAGAGAAAATTACATGTATTAGTGATGGGTTAGTGCAGCAACCATGATCAATTTTAGTCTCAAAAACACATAAACACGTTTGTCCATTTTCATCGGAAAAATGACACTGTTTTTTGTCTTAGCCAACTGAATCATGGCTTGATTTGCGGGTTTCGCGAGTAACACATTAATACATTATTTTATATCATTAAGGACATTTGTAGGTATTTGTGGCAATTAATTGGTGATTATTTTTTGATAGTTTTGTGTATTTAGTTTAAGTGCTGTGTAATTATTTATGAACAAAATTTTAAGAAAAGGGAATGGAGTGTGAAAAGAGAAGAAACTCCTAGATTTTGTGGAGATTGTTTGATAAATTACTAATTTACTTTTATATTTAACATTTAATTGTTTAAAATAATTCTATTTATTACATGTTTTAAATTTTTATAATTATTATTGATGATTAATAAATAATATTTTTTAATAAATAATTTTTAACTAAAAAATATTTATATTTTAAATATATATATATATATATATATATATATATATATATATATATATATATATATATATATATATATATATATATATATATATATATTCTTTTTTAC
>Ga0099825_1003998_pt1 | contig 19473 bp, 9 predicted proteins | sample SiratroredBW_FD_76838 | JGI IMG/M metagenome (GOLD analysis project Ga0099825, IMG submission 76838) | Root nodule microbial communities of legume samples collected from California, USA - Siratro red BW | ecosystem: Host-associated > Plants > Roots > Nodule | place: USA: California | collected... | reverse complement strand
ACCTTGAGTATGAATAGTTAGGAAATTGTGATGCAACTTGAAGAATAAGGAATTCTAAGGGGCTTTGGATACTAGGGAAGTAAGGTAGCTACTATAAGAGTGTACTCCAAATGAAAAAAAAAAATGAAAAAAAACAAAAAAAAAAAAAAAAAAAATGGAAAAAAAAAGGGGAAAAAAAAAAAAAAAAAAAAGGTTATTTAAAGTTTTTAAGAAGAAAAAAAAAAAAAAAAAACATTGGAAAGTTTGGATAAAAGAGAGAGAAGACATGACTAATCTTCTGTCATAATAATATGAATCAGCTTGTTATCATGTCTATATATATTTGTATGCATGCAAAGTTGATATGATCAAGAACAAGTTATAGGAAAAATATAAATATATCAATACGAGATCTGGATACTTTACTGAAAAAAAGAAAAGAAAAGAGAGTATATATATGTATACCAGTCGTAGACAGTGGGAGTGTTGGGAAGAGGTTTGTCAAACATCTGAGCACCGATGGTCTTGGTGGCAGAGTTGCTCCCAGGATGGAACACGCTCCTCCAAACGTTGTCAGCTTTGCGTCCCGATCCCGGTGTCGTAGGTGTTGTCGGAGTCAAAGGGGTTGTCGGTGTCGTCGGCATGGACAAACTCTTCTGCAACTTGCTACTTTCTCCTTCGTCTACATGCATCAATTCGGAAAACGTTAAACCTAGCACATCTAAAACATGTATTTATTATATATTATGGTTAAGAATTCATCTAAGCAGCAGAATATTGTGTATGTATAAAAGGGTGCACCAGTTTTGACGGTGGTAAGTTTTCTGAGCTTGCCAAGGCCACGCTCGGGTTGAGGGCCAGCCACAACATCATCCCAGAGCTTCTCTAGCAGAACCATGTTGGAAGGAAGGAAAGGTTTGATGGAGTTGAGGATGAAGAGTGAGTAATGGGGGATGTTAGAGTGGTTGTGCACACTGTATATATAGAGGGTGATGATGTCTATATAAAATATCTATGTCCAAAATGGGGTGATTTGGATGTGATGATGGGGAGTGGATATAGTAAAACAAATGAGGTGGAAGAGTGAGAATAGGGGAGAGGAGAGTGGATAAGGATGAAGACTTGGTAAATTTGTGGGAGAATATGGGTTTTCTAACAAGTGTACAGACGAAGGATGAAAAAATATATTTAGTTGTGTGGTTTGTTTGTCCTATTCTTCAGTAATGTGGGGTACGTGGTGATGGGATAAGGACTTTAATGGATGGTGGGCCCCATTTCTTGATGATTCCTATAATTTATCTTTTCTTTTACTGCCAACAACATTAATCATGCAGCGGTCATGTGATGCCGGGCATGGTTCTCCTATGGAAACTACAAAGGAACCCATCATCTAGATCTGGGAGAATTTGTTTGGTCGTCCACGGTAATAAGTGAAAAATGGAAATTCATAATTATTTATCAAAATAAAATAATATATTGTGTTATTTTATATTATGTATTTAAATCAATAACTTAAAAAAATAGTCAAAACCGTGTGATGTGAATTTAATTTCAAAAATGAAAAAAGTGAAAAAGATCGGACCTCTTTTATGAGTCTAAATGAAATCTTGATTTTTTAGGCTTATTTTATTACATTTGGGCATTTTTAGCTTGATTTGGGCTGAGTAGAAAAAATTGTGCGACGAATTCTTCTTCTACTTCCATTCCTTCTTTCCTTCCCTCCATAGTCAATATAAAATTATTTATATGATCTTATTTAAAAATTAAAAAAATCAACATTGCTATTTACCCTTTTTACCTCCGTAACTTTTTTTGTGAAGTATTTTCTCGCCAATCACCATTTTAGAAGGTTATTTTTTGATAAAATCTTCGGTTAAAGGTTCAACAAAGTTGTAAACAAATATTTTTTTTTTATAAAAATTTATGAGATATGTTAAAGATTTAAGTAATTAATTTGATGATTTTAATGATATTTTATAGTGAATGACAATGTTATTATTTAATTCATTTTTTTTAAATGTAAACCGAAAACATTTTATTTTATAAATGATAAGTGAATGACACCTCAAAATCATTTTAATTATTTTAACAACTATTTTATAAATTAAAATTTTTTGTGAAGCTGCAAGAAAGAAGAGGAAGGAAATATGAAAGTGGAGGAAGAATTTGACAAATTGTGCTATTAGAGTTCTAGTTGAGCTAGGATCTTATTTTTATTTGCAAGACATTAAAATATAAATTGTTTGTGATTAATCAATTGCATCTCGGCTAACGAAGTATTGAACTTCAAGGATAAATACTAAGCACAAATCAATATTGGATTGCTTAAATTGATAGATCATGGCTTGGATTTGACTTACTCTACAAAATTCAAAATTCATACATATGGCAAAATAGGCTACTTTTGTCTATAGTCCGCTACAAGCTGAGATCGGGCTGACCAGCCAAAATAAAACAAGTTGAAAGTTTTGGTCTCTTTTATTAAACTGTAGATCCACGAGTTAGCTTATCATTTTTTTTCCAAATTTTATATTATAAAATTTATTATATGTGTATATACTCAAATTTTATTTTTTTGTTTTTTTATTTATATTATAAAATTTATTATATACGTGTATATATATATATATATTAAAAATAATTAATAATATAAATATTTTATAAATTTTTAATTGATTAATCAATATATTTAATAGAATAAATTAAAATAATAATTATTTTCACATACTAAATTACTATATTATAATTAATAATTAAAATTTAATTAGTAAATGTAAGGATTATGTTTCAATTTACACATTTAAATTCTTCAAATAACATAATATAATATAAAAAAATTAATATTTTAATTTTAATTTAAAAAAAATAGTATGTCCTGGGATGGGTTAGACAACGGGATGAGTTAAAGTAAGCTAACAGATTGAAAATACCAACTTCTCCAAGATCCATTTAGTTGTTGGTAATATTAAATAAATTGACTTTAAATAACATTTTTTAGTTATTATCTAAAATAAAAAAATAGTGCAATGTCACTACAAAATGTATGAGTTAAGTCTTTTTTTTTTTCATTAATTTGTTGTTGACATCGTTTATCACAAAACAATTCCATAAAATGTAGACTTTAGACTATAAATTTTAATATTAAATTAAATGTTGGTCTTTTCTGTCATATAACCTAATCTTGGTTTAACAACAGAAGCTCATAAAAACTTCATATCTTTGCATTCATTCTAGATCAGATCCTCTCATCGCAACTTCTTGTGAACATCCAGCCTTACATCTGTATACTGACTGTTTTATATAAAATTAACAGCAAATTTGTAAAACTAAAAACACAAACCTAAAACTACAAGCTAAAAGTAGACAAGTGTTTTAATTTTTTAAAATTTAAAACTTTAACTAAATTTCACTCTAAAACTAGCTTTTTTAGCTGTCACAAGTTTTTATGTTGGTCCTTTATACATATGACTATATACAATAATATTTTCCTATCCCCCTTTATCTATTAAAGAAAAATGTTTAAAAATGGTCATTGATTGCATTGAGAATTACAATAAGAGAAAAGTTCAATAAAAACTTATTTACGTTAAAATGAGTTCCATATGACATTCATTTTAAAAAGACAGTATTGTACATTTTCAAATAAGAAAGAGAAGTGGCATAATGAAGAAGTGAATACAATTTACTGTTTCTTTTCAGTCCAAAATTGCCACGATTATGCTTGCCCACAGACATGATCCAAGTCATGCAGAGCAACCACTAAATATACACACCCTAAGAAAATTATCCTGGAATTGGAAGTGAAGTTAAGGGTCCTTCATACATATTTTAAGTACCTTAAGACCATCATAAAAAATGGCAGAGAGATGATGGTGATCTGAACCATAAACTCAAGCAGGGTTGGTGAAAAATAAATGTTTCACCTCTGATGTGAGCTAGAAATGTATCAGTCAAATTTAAAGACATTTTTTATCACATGATGGCTATAAGAACTACGATTGACATGTTTACTAGATACCATCCCATAACGGCTTGCTGCTTTTGAAGCTAACAAGATTGCGGATATGACAAAAACACAATCTTAGTGTTTGGTTTGCTCCATTGTCTAAACATTAGAAAAGGCACTAATAATTGGTTACACTTTAAAATTACAACCAACCAAATGAACCCAAACAAATATTTCTTTAGACGAGCTTTTATTTATTTTTTCATTTTTAAAGCAAAATGTTCAAGGATGTTTCTTTCTGGATCTCAACATTATTGAAAATTTCTTACTTATTCTGGATTGTACTTTTTCGAAATGTAAAATATACATTAAAAAAGTCCATTTCGAAGTACTCTAGAGTTTTTAGTTTATTCAAACAATGAGATACTGGAAGTACTCTAGAGTTTTTCTATTAGACATATAATTTAGAAGAAAAACTCAGTATTTTAATTTTGTTTCCAAAGAAGCCCAAAATCATAAATTGAGGGTTAATCCAGCTTTAGTCTTTCAAGTCCACAAATTATAAATATAAATAACTAGAAAATTCATATTTTAATTATGTGAAAACCCAAAGTTAGTGATCTAAATTAACCTTTTCCTCTGTTAGTTGTTAATATTACCATACTTCGATACTAGTAATCGTAGTATTCCTCATTATACCTCCTTACCATTCAACCTCTAAAAACATCACTGTGTACTTCTATCCGATTCTTAAAAAGGCATGCATAATTGCAAAACTTGGTTTTTTCCTAATCCAAGGATGGGTCGCGCAGTTTTAATAATGCCTCGTAGAGAAAGCAAGTATACACTTGTTACCAGACGAATATTATCAAAGCAATTCAACGACAACTTGGGCTAGTGTCCAAAACCGTCGCACGTCCAAAATGTAACATGTTAACCCGATTAGAAAACGACAGAGAAACGTATTAACTATGATTTCACAGCAAAGAAGTAGTAAGAAATCATTTCTCCATCACTTGCCATCCTCGTAGGATCAGCCACTTGAGTAAGCTAGGCTGTGTAACACGTAAGCTGATTAAGATTTGAAAATGACATTCCAAAAGATTATACATATGTATATACACACACACTATATCTTCCAAATATCCACCAATACAAGCAATTGCAGACTCCTCAATTATACGGGCCAACCGGAAGATGTTATAAACCTCGAACTATAGATTACAAACTTCATACACAAACTGAAGTTCAATTGGCTACGTATTGCATCGAAGAAAGTTGATAAAAGATAATGTACAGATCATGCCCCCTGTGTAACTTTATCTTTGATCACCAATCATGATTTATCATTCTTTCTTGATCCAACATTTTAACTTCTCAGGAATTACACTAAAATTAAATATGCGTATTGGTGTATCCCCTCCGCCACAAAGCGGCCAACAAAAAAGGAATAAAAAAACCAATAACTACTTCGACCCGGCAAAGCACATTGCAACTGAGTTAAAAAGTGGTCCCAAAGTCTGGCGAGTTTCTGCATATATACACAAGTTTTCAACCAACAGAGCCGTATGGTTATAAATCAATGGACGGAAACAAGGTCACCTCCAATGTTGCGTATGATACCATTGCATATTCATTAGACTCGCTCTCTTTTAGTGGTCTTGTTTCTTCTATTCAAGACCATCAACCAAATCCCCCGTCTTCACACTACCCGGTAAGCAACATGACGCCGAATTTGAATTTACAAGCACTAAAGCAAACTTGAATTCAGCTGTCAGACTAATCAAGATCACTCCAGCAGACAAACTTATTTCCAATGGTCAACTTCGACCACAGGCAATCGCCATCCAAACAAATCAGATTCTGATCACAAATCCACCCAGCTCCTCAAGCTCGTTACAAGCAACCCATAGCAGTAGTAAGCTATCATGCGGTAAAACAGGCAGCAATATGAAATATCATGAACATAACAAAGCAAGAAAGCATACAAACAAGAAAAGGCCGGAGACCAGCACAGGGTTTGGCCAGAAAATGAAGTCTCTCCTATCACCATAACGACAATGCCGAACTGTTAAGCAAGGTGCTGTTAAAGCACAAACTATTCCAAGAGAAAATCTCAAAATTTACTGACGCAAGGTTTATTTATTCTGTTATTCGTTCATGCAAGACCAAAAATATGTAATCTGAAAATCTATCTTTTTATAGCTAAATAGTGTCCGAGGAGTACAAGTGACACGCTTCATTTCAAAGTGGACAGTAACACCAAATGATCAACATTATAAACCTGTACATCAAGGATAATATTTATCATTTTTTGTTTTACTTGGTTGATTAAAACTATAAAAGATTATACTTCTATGCGCTTCTTCAACCATTTGTTATAAGGTTTGCCATTGAGTTCTTTAATTTGTCAGCTCAATATATTAATATGTTCAAATACAAATTTAAAGTGCTACCACCTGCAGGTTTAAGTATCTACATGTAGGGCATTACTAATAAAAGCTCCATCACTTTGGTATTTCGAGCCTCTAAAGAAAGAAAGATTTCTTCCTACTTAAGATGCGGGAATGTGCCTACTATCTTAACTACTGATATTTAAATTATCGTACATAAGCAATGGCTACTAAAGGAATAGATTGGAGCACAATGATGTGGTTTACATCCAGTATAACCAACAATTTGCTCAAAGATACAATATTAGGGATGAAATAAACCCTATTATACTGAATGACATGGATGAGTGTAATGAGTGGTTAATGGGGCAAGTAGATGATAATAATGATAATGAAGAAAGGGGAAATGAGAGGGGAAACCGTCTACGAAGCTTCAGCTGTTGGAGAACTAATAACTTATACAAGGAGACAAGCAACTGGTAAAAGAAAGCAACCATCTAAGTGGTGGTATTGTTATTGGATCTTCCCATGCTTCTAAAAAAGGTCTAGGTGCAACTTCAACCTCAATAAGGAGGGGCAAAGAAAAGATTCGAATTGGGGTTGAGAATGAATTGCATGATAGCTCTAATTCTAAGTTTGAAAAATTACTTAACTTTGACCAGAGTTTCTCTGAAGGGGAAAAGGAGGAGGGATATGTCCCATTGGATAATATTAAGAGAATTATGTTGGGATTGAAGAAGAGTCCGATAATTAGATATTTAAAACATTTATATTATGTTTTGTTGGTATTTTAAGTTTTGAACTTGAAATTTGTGGTGTTTTGATTTGATATTATTGTTATTTGAATTTTTAGACAATATTATGATTAGTTATGATTGTTTCTTTCATTATTTTTGCATTACAATTATATTTATGTATTTTTATAAATATTTATATGTATATATTGTATTTTTTTTTACCACAATACTCCTGCTATATCCCGTTATGGTTTTCGTTTAAAGTTATAAAGGATTTTTGGGAGTTCTTAGTCATGACAGTATAAATAGGATTGTAAGTGTTTGTATCTTGTACACTTTCGCAGTTGAACAACTTTCATTTTCTTAAACTCTATATATCTACCATCTACATGTGAGCCTTCTTTCTAGCAACACCCACCCATCCACGCCTCTCAATCTCCCCAGATTTGTTGAGTCCAATTGGTTTGCCCCAGTCCCAACATAGCATGGCAGATGTCTCCAAATCCATTTCTTCTATTGTCATATTGTTAGTTTAACTAATGCCCCTGTCATTCCCCATGAAAAACTCATTGGGTCAATAAATCATGCCACCTGGGACCCCCTAGTGCCCAACTTTGATTCAAGGCACAGTCAATCTGATCACCTGAACAAAAAGTTTACAAACATCCCAACATAGATCATGTGGTTTGTGATATTCTTTTGATACTTAGATTCAGTTCCATGCCTTCAAGACACATGCTATAAGATTTTAAACAGACTTTAAGCATACGCTAATGATGTCAAACAGTCTCTACCATCAATTCCAATCTTGTTAATTTGAAGAAAGATAACATGGACATCACAAAACACTGTAGTTTCACTGCTGAATTTGAATCCCTTTGCCTTGAACTAATAATCCAGAGACCCCACAAAGAAGATTGCAGCAAATTATTAGAGTTCTTGCTTTACCAGGTCCCCCTAAAGTTGACTCTTTGTGCAATCAAATTTTATCCAGCCATTTAGTGGCATCTTATGATAGTGAGTGAACAGTTGTTGCGTCTCTCACTTAATACTATATCTTTTTCTATATCTATTGACTCTTTATGGTCACATAAAGGCATGTCAAGATGGCTAATATTATCGAGGTCATTTCTCCTTGTTCCTCTCCCAAGCTGACTGATACCACTAATGAGTATAATGGATTAAGCTGAAAGCTACAATGCAATCTTCCACCCCAATTGCTTATGATGTTGCATGGGTGATCGAGTGGTTGTTCCACTCTTGGCCAATGGATTCTAGATTCTGGTACTTTGGATCATATGTCTAGTGATAAATACCTTTTCCAATCTCTCTTATCCAGATAACTTGCCCTAGGTTAGGTTTGTCAAATGATTTCCCAAACTAAAGTTGACAGTCTTTGTCACAGAAAACCACTTCCTACTATTTAGGGTTTAGGTTAAACTCTACCTTGCAAAACTGCCAAGGTGACAGTTGTCCCCCACATACTCTATTCCTAGCCAATATGGAACTTGGGTTTTTCCCAATGAGTCATATTAGTTGGTAAACACATCTAAAGCACCTCTCCCAACAAACTCAACGAAATGGCTTATCTTCTCTTTGCTTAGTTCATTCTAATATTTGAGTCTAAGGCACGTTACTTCTCCATTAGGTTACTAATGCTTTATTACATTTATGGATAATTACTCTTGTTGTACTTGTTAGTTTCTAATGATGAATAGGTCTAAACTCTATCAATTTTTCAAAGATTTTACTTGTAAATTTGCACTCAATTTGGCATGACTAGGCGTGAAGTAGATCATTGTATTTTTTCTTCATTTATCACTTGCAAGTTATATAATAACTGACCATTTACCCGATCTAAATACTGGGTCCATAGGTCATTGGATGAACCACTGGGTCAATGATTGAATTGCATAAACTGACATATATTTAAACGTGTGTTTTATATATAAGATCTAGTATATAAACTAAATTTGACACCACATATACTAAACATCTACATGTTCAGTGGTCTCACTCCTTGTAGAAACCCCAAGGACTTGGGTTATAGTCCTAACTTTTACAAAATTCAAATGTTTTATATTTGAATTTCACGCAAAGCTTCAAGTCTAGTTTAGATTCAAATTTCTGCAAACTTTATAAGACGCATGACCTGCGAAGCGAGAACATGCAGGAAACCTTGTTGGTTGTGCCTAGCTTGGACAATGTTACCAGACTAGTTACTAGTCCAATTTCCAGCTGAACCAACCAATCCAATCCAAGATTTTTAACACTAATCGCTTGTATTTATATAGTTGATCATGTTGATGACATTTTTATTACTGGAAATGGCTACGTCAATACTCTTTGTTAGATCCTAACAGTTTCAAACCAACGAGTTAGATCCTCTCAAATACTTGGGTATTGAAGTTACCCAAACTACTACTGGCATTAATTTAGTCAACACAATAATTTTGGACATTTTTAGGAAATAAGAAAGATTGATTGCAAACCTTATGAAACAGTATAGGAATGTCAAGTTGTTCACAAAGTGGGAGGAGGAACTGAAAGATATAGGCAAATATTATTGCCTAATAGGTAAGCTTAAACCATCTTACAATAGCTAGACATTATATGACCTTTATTGTAAGAATGGTAAGTCAATTCCTGAATGCTACATGTGATGCTCCATTGGAGTGTAGGTTGTGATGCAAAGTGGGCATGAGCTCCATCTGAAAAGAGATTCACATCAAGCTATTGTGTTCGTCTTAGAGGAAATTTAATCTCATCGGAGGCCAGAAATAAAATGTAGTTGCTAGATTTAGAGCAAAGACTAATTATAGGGCTATGGAAGCCACAACATGTGACTTTGACAATTACTTTAACCATTAAAGTTAGGGTATGGCAATGACGAATTTGATTTGTAATATCCAAGGGCTCTTTGTATTGCTTTTAATCCAATCTTTAGCAAGAGAACAAAATATAGAGAAATCAATTGTTATTTAGTGAAAAAAAGCGTCCTTGCAATTGAAATTACAATTGACTCTGTCAATTAAGTAAAAAGGTCATATCTTCACCAAATTCCTCAAGGGTTGGAAGGATGCATATATTTCTAACTTGAGGGGAGACTATTATCTAAAGTACACGCAATACAAACATCCCATGTTTAAGTAGTTTTCAACACATGTAATATATCATTAGGACTTTATAAGAACTCATTATTTTACCCCACTCATGCAAATATAAATGCAATAGTGTCTAATAAAATAACTAGGTACTTTTAACAAAAATCAACCTTGCCAATGACCAAGAGAGACAGTAGATAGAAGGGATGAGAAAACCCTTGAACATGCCACAAACTATAAGAAAATATTGACCTAAGTCTTAAATTAAATAATGACATTCACAAAGGCATAGGTTTAAATGATGGAACAAAGAACTATTGATGATTAAGCAAAATGAGATGATTACCTTACTGATAAAGTTCAGAATTTCTCTTAACATTAGCTAATCCATGGTTGAAGAGTAGCAAAAATATGTCATCCATAAAGAAAAGAAGCTGAAATCAACAACTAAACTATGATAAACAAGATAAAAGAATAATACATCACATTGCTAGAGGACTTAAACTAGCAGTTATTACCAAAATTTTCTCTATAGTCAATGATAAGTATAACAAAAAAACCTTGATGAAGCAAAAGAAAAATGAATGTTAATATTACCAAATGGGACTTCAAAAGACCTTTTCTACAAATTGCAGCTTCTAAACTCTAGTCTCTTGAAAATTAAGTATTTGTTAAACTACATAAAGGTTTTAAATAAATTGCTATAGCGATGTGGTGGAGTTGCACTTGGCCACTATAGTGACCATTGTAGCATTACAGTTTAGTGTAGTGCCCATCATTAACAAGATAATGGTTGTAGCATAGGGTTAGTAGTGTTATGTGCTCACTAAAAAAAATTGAAGACCAATATTAGGGCTTCTTGGGGAGCTACTTTTTGGAATTTCAATTTCAAAAATTCTCTCTCAATCCAACCCTTGTTCAGGTGTATGATATCTCTTAAATCCAACAAACTCGTTTCTGTTTTGTCTTATCCAACAACTACCTTCTCTGCCTTTGTTTTGTATTCTCCATATACATCTAATTTCTCTTCTCTTCGACAAAACCATTAAGCATTTGGTCAATAGTGTCTCTAAAAACTTTGTCAAGATACTCTCCTCTATTCTCTCTAATGGACCTCTATCAATTTCTCAATCAAATGACCATTGCCTTTTTTCTTCTCAGACCTAAAAAGATCCTCTCAAAACAGGATTTGCCAACATATCTGTTACTTCTTGTGGATTGGTACACCACAACAATGGATTAGTTTGAAAGATCTCCATGATAAAAAGGATATTTTGATGTTGATCGCCTCAGTCAAATTGGTGGCCACAGGATATACTCATATCTATGGCCTTGTTTGTGGTGATAAGTTTTCTCCTGTAGAAAAAACAAACTATTGTGAGTCTCTTCTTTGTCATGGCAGCTATACATCATTGGCCTCTATCAATTATATATCAAAAACGTTTTCCTTCATGGTGATTTAGAAGAGGAGATTTACATCGAACAACCTCGTAGTTTGGTTGCTCAGGTGTAGTTTGGTTTGGTTTGTAATTTACGTGAGTCTCTCTATAGGCTCAAGCAATCTCCTCGTGCTTGGTTCACAAGATCAGTTACATTGTTCAAACTTTTGGAATGAAACACAGTGAGGCAGGTTGTTCAGTTTTTTATTGTCATACCTTTCCTAGAAAATGTGTTTACTTAATTCTGACATAGTTACTACAGAAAATGATGCTACTAGAATCTCACAGCTAAAGAAACACTTATGTAATAACTTTCAGAACAAAGATCTTGGAAGTCTCAAATACTTTCTAAGCATTGAAGTGGCTCAATCAAAGGAAGACACTGTAGTTTCTTAATGAAATATGCTTTAGATATCTTAGAAGAAACAACCATGAGTGACTCTAGATCAGTAGATAGTCCTATGGATCAAAATCAAAAATTAATGGTAGATCAAGGTGAAACTAGAGAAATATACAAGACTTGTTAGGCAACTTATTTATCTCACTATTACTAGACCTAATCTATCTTTTGCAGTGGGTGTTGTTAGTCAGTTTATGCAAAATTCTTGTGTTGATCACTAGAATGCTATCAACTACATCTTAAGATACCTCAAAAATGCTCCCGGGCAAGATTTGCTATATGAAGATAAAGGGAATACCCAAAATTTTGGGTATTGTGATGCTAAGTTGGTAGGATCTCCTACGAATAGACGCTCCACTACAAGGTATTGTGTTCTCATTGGAGGAAACATTATTTCTCAGAAAAAACCACGAAACAAATGTGGTTGTCCAATCTAGTGTTGAAGTTGAATATAGGGCAATGACATCTCTTACTTGTTAACTTATATGGATGAAACAATTTCTTCAAGAATTAAAATTGAGAGATCCAACAAATGATTATTGTGATAACCAAGTTGCTCTCCATACTGCTTCCAATCTAGTATTCCATGAGGTCTAAACACAGAACAGTGTCATTTTATTTGAGAAAAATTCTCCAAGGAAATTTGTATAAGTTTATCAGATCCAATTATCAACTTGCAGATGCATTAACAAAATCTTTAAGGGGACGTTGAATTGAATTTATTTGTTCCAAGCTAGGTACATATCATTTGTATGCTCCAGCTTGAGAGGGAGTGTTAGAATAGGTATTAAATATAGGTAGTCAGTAGTTGTATTGGAAAATTGTTATGAGTTGTTTACTTATTAGCATTAATTTCTTGTACCTTTCAGTATTCCTGATGTAATTTCTTCTGCAAAGATGAACTAAGAGATAATCAATTTCTTAAACTCTTTTTATCATATTTTTAGTATTAAGGGAGTTATTCATACATAGAGGGCTAAAGGTCTTTTTGGGTTAAAACTGGCAACTACAATTGCTATATCGAAAGGATTGTTTGTATTGCTGCATCTTGTACATACGTGAGTACTCTTATTTATAATGAAGAAGAGATAGAGTAATAAGGAACAAAATCAATAACTAATAATGGGAAATATTTGCTAAGATGTTTCCCTATTTGATGTAATAAAATCATATATTTAACACTCTTCCTCAAGCTTATTACAATTGTCATTAACACAAGACCCCTTGAGAGACTACATGCACATTTTAGTTAGTTGGTTGTTAGAACAGACAAAATAATAAGAAAGTTTCAAACATAGATTTGGTGCAAGTGTGTGAAGATGTCATGTCAAGGAACAAGCAAAGCTTCAAGCATCAATTGGATGCAAATGCGTGATGTGCAAAGCAATTGGAAGCACGTGGTGGCAATTGGCCACGAATCAAGCAACATAGTGGTTACAAAGAAGGGCAGCTTGATTGCGAGGTTGGGTCATAGGTTGGAGTACTACCGAAGAGCGAAAAAGTTTTAAGGGTATAACAGTTGTTAAAGAGCAAAAATGCTTGAAGACCACGCAGGTGCTGGAGTGCAAAGATCTTCAAATGCTCGAAAATTAGACCAACTGCTATTAAACAATTAAACGTAATCATGTGAATAAAAGAAAAATAAGATATCCTCATAAACCATGCAATTCATGCAAGTTTACTCTAGAATGGAACAAACAAGAGAAGGCACAGATAAAAAGATAAGCAAATACTTTGAAAGAAAATTCAAAACCAAAACATTCCAAATCAACCTTCTTTATGAAAAAAAAAGCCTCAGACAGAAATTTTCACGAATTAGTATCAGGCAATTGATCAGAAACTGTACAAGAAAGGTGTTTTGGCTTGTATATCAAGATTTGCCATATTTGTTGACATATCCCTGCAAATCAAAGATATTTCTATCAAATGAAGGACGTCACAATCAAACAACAATATCCATGTACTTACATATTTAAAAATCATTATAACTGCTAGAAAAGAAAAAAAGAGACTTACATTGACCAACTTTGCAATTTTCACCCGACTTGAAGAAACATATTGCTTGGCAGTATCTATGGTTGGAATCTGATGGGGCTCTATGCTGCTAACAACCTTGTCAACTGATTTTCTGACTATCATAACATGTGCATCCTTGCTGAGACGACCCTCATGCCAAACTGGTTTTAACAACTCTTTTACATGATCAACAAGAGCTGCACGTAACATTTTTAGTGCTTTCAATTCCTTTTGCATGCTGTCATCCATTGGAAAGTCAACATCCATCTCATGATTTTTCTTATCCCTGTCTCCTCTCTTTTTTTTGTACCCTGATCCTTCGCTGTGACGTCTAACATCATGTTCAGTCATGTCTCTCTCTTTTTTTGTACAATCTGCAACACCAAAGGTATTTTGTCCTGTGCCAATTTTACCATTTTGATAGTTTACATGAGTTCCCGATGTTATCTCTGTTTCAGTAGGAAGATAATCTTTTTCATGAGGAACAGAATTTTTGTTTGGCTCATTTTCGTAAAATTTATTATGAGAAGATACAGAACTTTTGTCATCATTAAGACTGGACATGTGTTTCCCAACTATAGCAGAATCACCATATATCGGAGCCTGTGTTGAAGCCTGTACGTTAGATCCTTGAATTAAAAGGGAAGCCTTCAAAGACCCATCCCCTATATTAGGTATCTCAATGCTATCTCGAAGAGGGTCATAAAGATCTCCAGGAGATGATACATTCATGGAAGTAATAAAAAACGATGGCCAGAAGGGTACAGAAGGTTCCCAATCATAAGAACAAATTTTTGATTTATATCCAGTGGGATAAGATGGAACCCTGGATGAACTAACTAGAGGAAAATCCTCCTTTCCTGTACCAGAGAGAGTGGACTTAGATGTGAGATATTCTTTATCAGTGCTCAAAAGCTTTTGAGAGTTCAGATTACCAGCCCCCAAAGATGAAGACAACGAACATCCTGATTGAGCAGAAATCCGGTGAGAGAGTGACATACTTGAACCTGGAAATTGAGTAACCAGGCTTGAATTTGGTGAATGGCTCAAAAGAGGGGAAGCATATCCTTTGTACATATGTTGGTTCCGAAGAGTGGTCACTCCATCCTGATTTGGGCTGAAATAATTGCTTGTTGAACTAAATGCAAATCTATTCTCTGGAAACAAGTTGTCCCTCGGTGTAAAGTTCTGTTTTTCTTGAGATGGATGCCAACTAGCGGTTTCTTCTTGCTCATTCTGCGTGCTCATATTTAAAGGAAATTCAGAAGAATGAAAAGATATGCTTTCAACTTAAGCATTAAATGAATCTAAAGTACTGACCATTCTTATTCTCTGAACATTTTCCCTAACACCTGTTACAGAACAATATCTTCGTTATAAATATGATTACAAAACAAATTTCCTAAATAACTAGACCAAACGGGTTATATGATATACCTTCTTCCACTTTCAATTTTCTCTTCTGACAAGCAGTAACTAAGTCAGCTTCAGTCTCCTGATCCGTCTCATCCACACTATCTTTTATATGAAGAAAGCTACAAGAACTACCTCTGATACACCATCCTTTAGCAAAAAAATCACATATAATTTTTGGTCGTTTGTTTCGGTTTTTAATCTCAGCACTGGGAGACAGACTTCTAGTCCTACTATTGGGAGGAGTTATCAGTAAAACCTAATGGTTAGCATGTGAACCAATTTAAACACACTGGTAAAAGAAAGAAAACTATTTCTAGAAGAAACAGCATGCTGTATAAATTTAACTTTGGTAATATTACAATGTAAAAGAACATACTGAACTAAAATGACCAGACCTTGTCAGCATTTGCTTCATATCATCCCTTGACTCCATCTCTAACTGTGCGATATTGTTCCTAGAATTCTGACCACCATTAGCATCCTCAACTAGACAATCTTTTGGAAAGAGGCCAGTGACCATATCTTGTCCAGTATCACTAGATGGCTTGGAAGCCCTGGCCCTGGAATCAATATCATTATCATCACATAAATTAGCTTTGCTATTGCAACCTAACTCACTGTGTCCCCTGTGTGTTTCCTTCTGCAGAAAGGATCCAGCATTTTCACCATCAACTTCTAATCCTTGACTTCTGCTATTTTCAACAGAAGTCAGATTTTCTCTTGATTTTGAATGACTTGAAATGTCATATTTCAGGTGAATCTTTTCCTTTTTCGATGTCAATATCTCACATGAAGGAACTGATATTTTGAGCATGGCATCATTCTCTTCAATACAATGCACACTAGATGATGGAATTACTTCAGAGTTTTCAGCCACAGACGAATCTGTCCCCAAATTTTTGTCTTGCTCCTTAGACTCCATATGTAGGCTCAAATCTAGAATGGAAGATAAAAATTAAATCAAGAATACAAAAAATGCATACAGGAAAAGGAAGGAAACAAAATATATCAGACAATTCAAGAGTGCTGGGACTCCCAAAAATTCCAGCCCAATTCAAATTCCATATCTTGGCTCAAATTTATAATGGAAGATAAAAACTAAATCCAGAATATGAAGGCGTAAAAAAAAAGAAAAGAGAGAAAATATTCTGGGCAATTTAAGAGTGTCGGTGTCTTCTAAATAGGCGATAAAACTGATACAACAGAATCCACTTTTATTCTACCCAATGCCAACTGAACAATTAGTTACTACATTTCTCTCTCGGACTTGATCCTTGTATTGCACCTTTTATCTTTCTTTCTTATGTTTAGTAGACCTTAGTTATTTCAGAATTCCTATTAGTGAAACTGATTAATTTTTATGAGAATTACCCATTGGATGGTTGGGTATGGCTGACAAATTTTTTAAAATTCCAAATACCAAACCAGAATTGAAAGTGGCACTAGATTTTGTGTATTGACGAAGCAGTAGTGGGTTCAAATACTTGAGGAAGAACCTGCCCAAGATAATGACTGAGAAAAACTGAAAACTGAGTCGTTGAAAAGATTTCCTGAAGTGGTGTGTCGCAAACCCATTATGAGCACCTAGCAGCCTTGCACCAAAACGTGGTTGGCTTGAAGAATATGTTAAGAGAGTTTGACATGTTGCTGGGAAATTGAAGCTGCCAAATTGAAGGAACCTTCAGTGTCAATTGACTGATTAAACCAGTCTGTGATAAAGCAGTTTCCTCATTTCAGCCTTAAGGACAATGCCATCATTTCCCAAGGGGAAGGATAGACCTTGGAAAGTTTATGTGAGAATGGACATAGGAAGCATATCTAAAATCAATTCAAGTTAATTGTTAGTCTCTGTGCAGTATGTCTTTTTAGGTAGTTAAGAATCTGGATTATTATTTTTGTGTATTATTTCAGTTTTTATGCAGTTATAGAGTAATGGCACAGTTAGCACATGATCCTTTATGTTTATTGGACTTTGGGATGGTTAGTTTGTGGGTAGTTTTACTAATTGATGAATGCAGAAGGAAAATACTTTTTGTTAGGATAGGGGGAAGCCTGTGTTGCACTGGGATTCTGACTTAAAAAACACATTGTTTCCAAAAATGAAATATAATGTGGAAATATGTTTTTAGTCCCCTATACTTTTAGTCAAATATGGTCTCAAGTCCATATACATGTGGCTTTAATCCCTTTTCTCTACTAATTCATCATATTTAGTTAGGAGGGACTACATCCAAATGTTTGATAAAGTTTGAGTTCGAAATTCATCAGTACGACTGTACAAAGACTTTGACCATGTTCAATTGAGAGTATGAGGACAAAAATCATGTTTTTCCCATACACAATTTCGTGTGCTTACCTTGAGTTTAACAAGGGTTTCCAAATTCCTGCCTCTCAATACTATGTTGAGATTGAGCATGAGTGCTATTGGTAGTAAACAATAGTCACAAAATCAAACAACCACATAAAAGTGACAAATAGAGGAAAATGGATTGTGCTTAACAAGAGAAAGAGCGTAAGCAAATAGACAACAAGGGTCAGTTCAGGTTAAAACCACTTAGGAGGGGTTGCTAGGGAGTTAAAGCTCAAGAATCAGCAAAAAAAGAGTTAGACACAATCAAACAGGTGTTGCTACAAAGACAAAAAAGATATCTCCAAGCACAGAAAACATCAAATGAGTGCAGATTAAGAGAGCCAACTTTCCTGTGCACAAGGTGCAGCAATAGTTCATGGACATAACCAGAATATCTATAAATAGGGAAAAGAGATACAAGACCCGAAAACTGGTAAGTAAGGGCAGAATGGAGACAGGGATGTCAAAGCAAGGTTGGACCTAGGATGATTGGTCACAATGGTAGTGATGCACAGCCACAATGACTAAATCATAAGCATGTAGATTCATCTGAGAGTAAAACCCGTGGTGGTCAATCCTCAACCACCAATGTACCCTGACAGGTAGCATGGAAAAAAATGCTAGAATGAAGAAATGGTCAAGATGAAGAAGAACATGGTCAGAAACAAGCTAACACTAGAAATGAAGCCCTGTTTGATTGAGAGGAGTGGCGAGAGTTTGGGGGAAGAAATTATTTTTAAAAATTGTAGGACCTACTGTACTATATTTTATTTACTACTACTGACCTCTTCTCTATTTCTCTCCCACCAAACACCTTTAATTTCTACTTTATTATTGTTCATCTATTTTAACTCAACCAACTTATTTCTATCTTACCTATTTTTTTCCTCTCTACCAAACAAAGCATACAAGAGATAACTAATTTGAAGGAAGAAAAAGAATCATACCAAAAAAAGTTTACCTCTGAATTTTAGGTTACTCCAAAACAAAGTAGTGACAACATAGATCAAGTGTTCGAGGTATAGAGGAATGAAAAGAAAGAAAAAAGACTACAAACATTGAGATTTATATTGGCTTGATTTGATGTGAAGTGTTACAATATGATCAAAAACATAAAGCACTAACCTTATTTATACTAAATACATGATCTTATCCTGAACCAAATAAGGAAACAAACCATGAACTAATAAGGAGATATGGAAATCAATCCTAGAAGATAATATGAAAATATGGAAACAAATCTTGAGATAATTCTGTTACTCCAGATTATTCTATAAGAAATAATCAAGATAACTAAAGGATTTTCCCTTCATGTATTCTAGTGTTGCTAAATTTTCTGTCTCTTACAACTTTATCCCCCAAGCATAAAACAATTCTAACCAACTACTACTCTATGACACTATCACACTTTCTATCCATGTTCTTCTAGAAAATGAAAAGTACATAGTTTCTTTTTGCTTGTTCTGTGGGTTCTCAATTGTGTGTCTAATATCCTTTTTTTTTTTTTTTTTTCCCAATTTGCAAACAGCCTTCTTTTCCACCATTTTGGGACCTTGGTTTACAATTTTTTTTATATTTTAAAAATATTATTATATTTAAAAAATGTGCGTGCTTATGTTTAATGTGTCAGTGAAGTCATGGAAAAAAAAAAGTTAACATAGATCTCTAATCAAATTGGTCCACTTGTATAATT
>Ga0099825_1003993_pt1 | contig 19490 bp, 11 predicted proteins | sample SiratroredBW_FD_76838 | JGI IMG/M metagenome (GOLD analysis project Ga0099825, IMG submission 76838) | Root nodule microbial communities of legume samples collected from California, USA - Siratro red BW | ecosystem: Host-associated > Plants > Roots > Nodule | place: USA: California | collected... | reverse complement strand
TTTTTTTTTTTTTTTTTATATATATATATATATATATATATATATATATATATATATATGTATATTCTTACCTAATTTACGGGATATCCATGTACTTGAATATTATGTACCTAGTCTAACAGAAATTTATTTATTTGACTTAGTTCTCACATGTGGTAGCACCCCCATGTGATCAAAACAAGACAATGAAGCCTGATAGTTAAGGGAAGAGAAAAACTTACCCTAACTATAATTGATATTCATTTGATCACCACACTCTTAAGAAAAATAAGTGACGATAATGACTTTAAAAATTAAATGGAAGTCAGAGAAAATTTGTTAAAAAATAATTAAAATTATAATTTATACATTTAATATAACTTGAAATTTTAACTTTTATTATTTTTTAAAAAAGCAAATTCTATTTAGCATAGAACTGGGTCTCACATTTAAGGTTTTCAAAATATATTTTTTACACAATTATTAAATTTAATCAGAATGTACTTACACAATAAATATCTCTTACATCATTATTGAATTATAGATTGTCATTTATAACAAGTCTATTAATTTTTATTAAAAAGGGTCAATTGATTTTTGCAGAAATTATTTCGTAAGTTATACTTTAAATAACTTCTAACTGGTGGACAGTACAATTCTTTCAGTTCACAATATACAGAAAAAAAAAAAAAAAACTTTAGGTATTATGTATTTGATTTTCATCAAATTCTTTTTTGTTGGCTAAAAAAGAGTGTCCATTGACCCACCCAAAAAGAAAGATAAAGATCTAAATAACCTACTGAATTCGAATCATTAAAATCGGTTTGAAATTGATAAAATTCAATATTATTTTCAAATTGACTCAAAGTGAGATCACAATCATCAACTATTTTTTTCTTATTTCGTGTTCAATCTAAACCGAAGCACAACATCCTTAAATAGACGAAGCGAATACATGTAAAAGAATAATGCGTAACATTATTCCATTTTATAATTCATTGAATAATTATAAATATTTTTTCTGACAAAATAAGTGGGGAATATAGTACAACCATTGAGAAGTTTTTATGTTATTAATGTTCTATCTAATTATACGTTTCAATAAAAAAATTCTTTTTAGTTTTTTATCATCTGCTCGTAGGCACTGTTAGAAGATTTTTTTTTAGAAAAGTGTAATATTTAAAAACTAATTTAATTTAAATAAAGAGGATGAATAAATTCTGGAATGATGACCAGTGGCTTAGTGGCCAGAAAAAGTTGTGTGAACAGAATGAGAAAAAAGAATAGTTTTTAACATCGTGCAAAAGCCAATGATGCCTTCATTTTATAACTGAGAATATAGATCAATCTTAAAATATTAATATTGATTTGCACAATCATCAGTTTCCACAAATTGTTAAGAAATCTCCATCATAAAAACATTATAAAAAAGCTAAAAGTTCATATCTTAATATACGAACTATTTCTAGTTTAAGTATTTAATATTTTTACATTACATATTTAATAAATTGAAACTTAATTATATAAGTAAATTTTACTTATATATGTCATTTTAACTGAAACATATATTACCACATTTAGAATATTCCAAATCCATCAGGGAGATAATAAAATATATATGAGATTTAAGAAAAATGTATAGTTTATTAATTACTTATTAATTACTTAATGTTCTATCCAAAGATTTTTTATAGTTCTTAGGCTAGCTCAAATAAAATGTTTTAATTTCCTTTCCTTTAATAGGTCTGTTAAATTTATTTTTTTATTTCTCTTATGAAACAACTGATATCATTAAAAAAAAACAACATTCCAATATATCATTAAAAAAAAAACAACATTCCAATATATTTAACAAAATGAGATAACTTAAAGCTTAAAAAAAAAAAAACTGATTTGATACTTTTTATTTGACCTTAAACAAAAAAAGTTAAAAGAAAATATTAAAAAATGAAAGGGTATGTCGTTATAATATTTTTTTAATGGAGAATAGACAAATGAATCAAAAAGATACCTTATATATTACTGTTTATTGCTTGAAGAACGGAAAACTTTACGAAAAGAAAGATAAAATAGAAGAGAAGAAGTCTCAACAAGGAAAGGTAAATTTGACAGATTAAATGCGAAATGGGCCGAAGTGAGATGGGCCGAACCAGACAAAAGTATTATAAAAATTAATATGATTTATAAAAAAGTAAAAATAATTTTAGAATTTAAAAAAAGGAATTTAATTGGTGAGAGTACAAAACCTAAGAAGTAACGCCCGTCGCCTTCTTCAAGTGCAAACGGAGAAGCCAACCCAAACAAGGCCAAAAACATCAACAACAAAAGTAAAGAACTAAAGTGAACACAAACATACCTAGTATTTATCACTGCTTCCTCTGTGTCTGTTTCTCTTGAGAGGAAGAGGAAGAAGGAAGAAGAAGAAGAGGCGAAGGGAACTGAACGGACAGCACCAAGCAACAATGGCGATTGCTCTCTCCTTCTTCACACCGCCGTCTTCCTCTTCATCTTCATTCTCTTCTTCCAAATCCATTCCTTCCTTTTCCCTCTCTTTCTCCCTCAACCTCCGCCTCCCTCGCTCAGCAGATCGCTCTTTCGCTCTCCGCGCAATCGCCGGAGGCTCTGACGGCGGATCTTTCGGCGGCGGTCACGGACACGGCGGCCATGGTGGCGGCGGCGGTGACGACGAGCACGGAAATGACGGGAGGAACGAGGCAGTAATGGTGATGGCGGAGGCGGGGAGGGCGTTGGAGAGCGTGCCGGCGGACTTGGCGGCGGCGATCAAGGAGGGAAAGATTCCGGCGGCGGTGGTGACGCGGTTTTTGGAGCTGGAGAAGTCGGCGTTCTTCCGGTGGCTGCTTCAGTTCCCCGGCTTCAGAGAGCGTCTCCTCGCCGATGATCTCTTCCTCGCGAAAGTGGCGATGGAATGCGGCGTTGGCGTCTTCACCAAGGTTTGTCTTCTCTCTCCTTCTCTTCTCTCCATTCACACATGCAACATCGATTTGCTGTATAATTTCGCGGTGTGTTTGTTTAGACTGCTGCTGAGTACGATCGTAGGAGAGAAAACTTTTTCAACGAGCTCGAAATTGTGTTCGCCGATGTGGTACTGTTTTTCTTTCTCGGTTATTCTCGTTTTGTACATTCTACATGCAAGAATAAATGCTGTGTTGGTTTGTGTGAAATGTGTATTGAACCTTTTTGCATGTATTGTTTTGTTCTTAGGTGATGGCCATCATTGCAGATTTCATGCTGGTGTATCTTCCTGCGCCTACTGTTGCTCTTAGACCGCCACTCACAAGCACTGCAGGGCCTATTGCTAAGTTTTTCCATGGCTGCCCAGATAATGCTTTTCAGGTTTTTATCACTTTCATAGTTTCTGTCAAAAGTTGGTGTTTGTACATCTCATCTCATGTTCCTAATTTCCTTCAACAGGTTGCTCTCTCTGGAACATCATATTCCTTGATACAGAGGATTGGTGCGATCGTGGTATGTACTTCAATTTGGTAACTTCTGTGTTGTTTATCTTGCAATTTGAATCCAGTGTTGCCCCTTTCGTTTCCCGTGACTAATTTCTGTATATAATGTGGTTACCTTGCACAGCGTAATGGGTCTAAGCTTTTTGCTGTTGGTACTGCTTCTTCACTGGTTAGTTCTTGTCTTCCCTGTTATTTATTTTTTTTTTTCTGTGCTATTCTGTTTTGAGAAGTTTTTGTTTATAAAGTGTTTTGCATCGCTTGATCTTCTCTTCCCCGTATGTTTTATGAGAATTTCGGGATATTTATTCATTAACCGTCACCAGAACCAAGGGGACTCATGGTTTGGCAACTGAGTTGACTGATGCAGTCTTCTCATTTACCTTCTACAAAACATGAGAGTTGGACAAGGAGTGTTCAGTCTTTTAATGTTTTCCTTTGAGTAATGAGTATGATCCTAGTTAGAGCTAGCACTGCAGAAATTCTAGCATGAAAAATCATTTTTTATGTTTCTCATAGGCACGGTGAATAGTTCTGGTATTATGAAGTTTTTCTACGGGTTCAGTTTGTATATGATGCTGATGCGTGAATTGTCTAAAATGTTTCCATGGATCCATGTTGTATATTAAAACCTTTTCTTTTAATAAATAATCTTGCCAATTGGTTTTGACTTCAATGTTCTACATGTGACTGGAATCAACCGACTTCAGAACCTAACATTTATACTCCATTTTGTATTCCTTCAGGTGGGAACTGCTATGACAAATGCCTTAATCAATGCAAAGAAGGCAGTTGAAAAATCTTCTGAAGGGGAAATCGAAAATGTTCCCATATTGTCTACCAGTGCTGCCTATGGTGTCTATATGTCTATATCTAGCAACCTCAGGTAAAAAAGAATGATGTAGTTAGTGACGGATCATTTGGCAATCATAATATTGAGTTTACAATTGATTCGAGGATGTGGCTTTTGCATCTGGATTTTTCACTAATTAAATGTTAATTGAATTGTTATTACAACATTTAGAAAAGTCATTTCTCTACTTGGTTTGTAAATAATTACTAATGAAGGAATCATTTATAAATCAATGTGATAAAACACCATAATGTGAGGCTACCTAACCATAGTTAAATAATTTACATCAGTTGCTTGTCATGGTTCATAATGTTAACTCATTGTCATCCAATTATGGTCCAGCATCTCAATATATCATGATGAGTTGTTTGGAGAGAAGGGGCTTCTGCATTCTCTGGTCGTATTTTAAATGTTTTTTAATATGATAATCTGCATCTAATAGACTAATAAAACTACTGGAAAAGTTAAAAGATGTTACAAAATGCAGATGATTCTATGTGGTATTTGCACAAGTTATGCTGCATAATTTTCTAAAGAGTTTTCACTTTTATAAACTGTTATCTTTTGCCGTATAAAAAGTCTGTTATCATTATTATTTCTTTTATCTCATTTAAAAAAATGCTGTAATCTGTTCATTCCTCTGCAGTAATTGCATATCAACTGTTGCTTAAAACGTTTGCTTTGAATCTGATTTTACTGACAGGTATCAAGTAGTTGCTGGAATTATTGAACAGAGGCTTTTGGAACCTTTGCTGCACCAGCACAAGCTAATTCTTAGTGCACTTTGTTTTGCTGTGAGAACTGGCAACACGTATTTGGGTTCACTATTGTAAGAAATTCATGCCCTTTCTGATCTGATTACTTTTGAAAAGAGCTTTGCTTTTTAGTGGTTCATGTTGTGTTCTGTGATTCTCATTGACAGGTGGGTGGATTATGCTCGTTGGATAGGGGTTCAATAGGCTCAAGACCAAGATTACATGTGACTTGGATCTTTCTTTACACTTTTCTCTAGATGTTCATTTGCTTCAGTTCTGGATATCACAAAACTATTTGTTTTCTGCAGAGGTTTGGTTGTAGGATTATTATCTCAATAGGTTTTGGTTCTCTATCTGCGTATTCTTCTTTATACAAGTTTCCTCATTCAATAATGTGATGAGGACATGGAATAATTTAGTTTTGTTATCAGGACATATGAAAGTTGAAAATCTTGTGATTGCAAGATACTATACAAGTATTTTGTTGCTAACTCAAGAATACTCTATCATTTCAAACTTAGCCTACGTTTTGATTAATTCCCTGTATATTTGGTGGAATTATTATGCTAGTCATTTTGCAGAACACTAAATATCAAGATGCCTATGCCTTAGGAATCTTAAAATTCAGACTGCATTTGTTCTCTATTCATGAATGTGTTCTTACTAATGTGTTTTGTTCATTAGATTTAGATCATTTCATGACAAACCCATGCTATAATATACCTATTGTTAATGTTTGTATTCAATTTAAGTTTAATATTTAGAGTAGGTTCGGACAATTCTTTTTCCATAATCATTTTTATGAGAAAAATAAAAAGAAAAGGTGAAATGAACATCTTCATGAAATATAATAAACTTATGCTTAATTTAAAAATAATGGTTTAGAGAAATGTCTTGAAAGAATTTCAATGTTACACATCTCTCTTTGATGTCAAATATAAATATATATATATATATATATATATATATATATATATATATAGTTATATAAACATCAAATAACAATTAGATAATGATTAAATAGCTATAAAAGAAGCAAAAATGAAAAAAAAAATAGTATACGTTTTTTAGGTTTTTAACTAAATTAAAAGTGTTTTTATAATTTTAAATGAGAATAAATATGTGAATAGGATGGATATTGGGACATGTAATACCTCTTCCTGTCTTTATATCCGTATTCAGTCTATGTTGGATTTTTCGTTAAAATTGGAACAGGTCTGGACAAATGGATGAGTTTATTTGTCTTATCTAATAATGAAAAAGAATAAAAAATGAATTAATGGATTTTTTTTTTATCTAAATGTGTTTTGTTTTTGCATTTTTTAAATACCCAACTTTTTTCTGCCGTTATTTACATTATTATTTGTCTAGATTTCTCATGTGTTCCAAAGGATGAAATAAGGCTAGAGTTAGGATATTTAGAGAATATACAGGAATACAAAAAAGAAAAATGATAGTTTTTAAAGTTAAGGTCAAAACTCAAACAATTGACAATTTTACAAAGATGAAAAAAACATCAATACCCCAAACAAAATTTATAAAATATAATAAAAAGGCATTTTCTGGTAATGAGTGTTTTCAAATGGATTCTCAATATCGTACATGAGCTTTTTATGTTAAGTAAGAAGTGATGTCTTGGAAAGATGATATGATACTTTCAAAAATGGAAAAGTGGTTGCAGATTCCCCTGGTCCAAACATGCATCAATTTAGTGACCTGGTCGTTAATTTTAAATATGTACTATAAAATGATTAAAAAGATTCATGACTGTAAATTTGATGATTTTTTTTTTTAAATTGAGGGGTTAGTGTTTCAAATATAAGAAGATTGAGAACTTTTTATATCAAGAAAAATATGTATCTTAATGGGTAAATTAAAAGATTTTAAAGCATTTGGTTCATATTTTGAGAGGGGAAAAATGAGGATTTGAGACTTAAAAGTTTGAGATGTAGAAAAAATAATAAAAAGGAATCTCGGTTGTTACAATTTTAAAAATTGAAAAATGAAGTTCAAGGAGAAAAATTATATGGAAAAAACTAATAGTTCGTGTAAAAAATAGCATAGCAAAACAAAAATAAAATATAATTAAGCCTGTGATTAAGGAAGTGTATGCAATTAAGGTGTGTTTATTTTGTAAGAATAATAAAAAGTGAGTGTTTATATAAAGATGCATATTCGCAGAATACTTAAGATGAGGAACATTCTCATTTAATGGATGTAAGGATGAACACTTGGCCACATTTTTTGAATGCCACTTTTTAAAGTTTTCACATATATCTGAAATAGGTCTAAAATGTTTGCAATTTTTGTTTTAATCAATATATTTTCTAATTTAAAATTATGTGTGAATTTCTAAATATAGATATTTAGTGTAGTCTTGAATAGCTTCAGTTAAGGTTCTGTTTTGATCTATTTCTCAATAAACTTTACAAAAGAAGAAAATAAAAAAGAAAAGAAAATTAAATTGACCTTTTCAATAAATTATAATTAACTCTATCTGCGTCAAATTAAAAATATAATTGTCTCATTTAACTTTTTCTCAAAAGTAAAAATATATAAATTGATTTTAACTCAGAAAAACTTGATCTTTTTTCTTCTTTATAAATGTAAATTGAGAATTCTAAATACTTTATAATTAGCTGCTATTTACATTGCTATCTTTTCTCCTTCAGTTTATTTCACTTTTGTGAGTCACAAAATATATTTTGATAGTTACCTTTTAATATAGAAGTGGTAGATTGATTTCTAAAATGCTTTTCATGTAATATCTTTCTAAAGAATTATTAATAAATTGATTTAGGGTTTAGGAAAATACTTTGACAAAATCATTGCTTTAATGGGAAACAAAAACCATCATTGAGAAATACTTTGGTAAAATATTCATCAGCTATTATTAAAAGGTTTATTCATATTCAAATGAACTGGAGAATGATCCATATTCATCTCTTTCTCAAAGGGAGTATACATCATAAAATAAGAGAGGATAAGGTGAAGAGGGGAACAATTTACTCTAAACTATAACTATATGTAACTATGGAAAAGGGACTAAAATTGAAGTTGCTTCTAGATATCGTTGATGAAGGACTAGCCAGTTTCCAACTACAATGCTCTCTACAGGCTTACTAAGAAAGATGGACAATGAGATTATGTCATGTTTCTCGAGGGCCATCAAATGACTGTGTCTTTCTCAAATTCCAATGGAGGCCTTCATGAATGCTGCGCAAGAAGTCATTAGTAGAATCATCCAAACAAGCCGTAGGAACAGGCCAGGGAGCCATGCTGCACACCAGTGCATCTCCAGGTGCTAACTGTTTCCTGTCTTTCCCATCAAATGATGCCCATGCAGGGCTTCTGCTGTTGAATGGTACTTGCACCCTCAAAGTCACATGCTCTGGAAATATCAATGGCCTAAACGATAGAGAGTGTGGGCATATTGGGGTGAATAAAATACCTGGAACCTGCACATTCAAGACTCAGTTTCAGATGGAAGTAGAGACTGATTATATTTATATTAATCAATTAGCTTCATGATCATGTCACTGGCACAGTAAGGTTAATGTGAATGTAACTTCAAATAAAGCAGATTTCTGTTGCAGTTGAACAAATATAGCAGACTTCATTCTGAGACACTGAAGATATTTTTTTAATGAACTGACAATTAATAGATGTTATTCGACTGCAATCAGGACACAAAGGAATTCTCTACATTCAAATTAATCCATTATTTCGGAGCAATACTATTCTCTAGTTTTGACTTGTGTTATACACTTAATTCAGAAAAGTAGAAAATCAAGCTAACAGAGCTTTTGCTTATATTCGAATTCTATTTTATTCTCCCAATTTTGAAATTTATATTTTTCACACCATGGGAAGAGTCAAATGGAAGGTAGTACAAGTAAAACTCAGTGTTCCTTTATCCACACAATTGTTTCTGCCAAATTGCTTATCTTTCCTTCAGTTAACAATTCTAGAAATCTTCGGGAGACTAACAACCTTCAGTAATTTCCCCTGAAACAAGTGGCATACTTGCACTACATAATTCCCTCCCAAAAATGAAATTCCTTGCACTGCACTGAGCTCCCCTAAGAACTTGATCTAATCAAAGCTGCTATTGTAAAATTCATTTCACAGTAAAGTCCCACTAAAATCACAATGATATATTTTCTTGGAGAATCACAATATCCATGTATTACAAGGAAGCAAAAAAAATCTATAACTTCAACCTTAATATCGTTTTTCGTAAATACTTACATTCATTATCTATTTTAAGACCGAGAAAAAACTTTAATATAAGAGAAGGATTGACCAAAATTTCCATTGTAAAATATTATCTTTATTAATCGAGATAAAACACTATATCAGAGAAAAAAAATTAAACTCTGCAGTCAAGGCATACGAATAAGAAACTATTCATCAAAGTACCTGTGGATGGACCATTGATCCTCCAGCTGCTAAAGAATAAGCTGTACTGCCAGATGTAGTGGATAAGATTAATCCATCCCCTTGCACACACGTGACAAAGGAGTTGTCACAGTAACATTCCAAATTTGTGAGGAAAGAAGATATTCCACGATCAATTGTAACCTCATTTAGAACAAGTATAGGTTCTTCAGTTTCATATTCATTTTTAGCTGCTTCTCGTATAACATGACATTGTAAACGATGCCGTAATGTGATGCTAATGGGGCCCTTTAAAATTGATTCAAGGCATTCTTTGTAATGTTCACTATCTGAAGGATGGTTAAGTTCCGTTTCCAATTAGAAATGAAAGAAGATATTATAATAAAAAATCCGGAGGGGCAAAATAAGTTACTCTGGTAGTAACTTGATCTATCTTCTATAAAAGATAATATATATAAACACGAAGTTGGAGGATACAGAAAGGGGTCATAAAGCCAAGAGACCCTAAAGAAAAGGGGACAATGGGAGGCACTGGCCCTTTGAACACAGATGCAGCCTGCACATTTGTACATGATAATTATTAAGCAATGTCACTAAGCAAACCAATATACAACACATAAAGGATAGGTAAAGTAAAACTTAGTATCATATCTAACTACCAAACTCTTTAAGAATGAATAATCCATTACCAGAGATTAATAGTACCAAAGATAGCCCATCCTTAGTCTAACAGTCATCATAAAATGAACTAATTACTGGCTTCTAATTACCAAACTCTTTTAAGATCATTCACAATGCCTGTTGGTTAAATTTTAGGCAAATGATTTCTAGCTTCTAACCATATTTTATGTGACAAAGTTGACAAGTTTCACTTTGAAAAGTGAACGTTTACTAGATTTGGATCAGAAATAGTTTTCTTCTGAGACTAAAATAAAGGAAATTAACAGCTTGAATGTGCATTAGAAATCTGTGCAACTTTCATCAATGGCAAATTAATTTAAATTGATCTCACGTACCCATAGGACAGTACCATCTCCACCAAGAGTTACCACGAGGTCAACCTTAGTGTGCAGCATCAAAACCTCCTTATCTACAAAAAATGTCATTGTTCATAGATAGTTATAATTTTCAGAAAAATAACACTATGCAAAATAGTTATATAAAATGATAATAAAGGATATTCTATGAAGTAAAACTCCTCATCTTATTTCAAGCAGGAGGCTGTAAGCCTGTAATACAATAGACGAAACAAGATTTTTTAATGTAAAATCATTATTGCTTAAAAAAATTATTGATTAATAGTTATAACTTTCACAAAAATAACTGAGTGCAAAATAATTATTAAAATGATAATGAATAAAGGATATTGTACGAAGTGAAAATCATCATCTTATTTCAAAAAGGAGCCTGTAATACAAAAATAAAACATGATTTTTTTTAATCTAAAATCATATTATTTGCTTAAAAATTTATTGATTTGGGTCCACCAACTCAGCAAAACTCAAATAATCTCGGTCTCGTGCATACCAATGGTAAGTAATGCAATATTTGCATGCTAGCTTATTGAAATAGCAAGTAAACATTTTCATACTAAATGAAGGAATGGCACAAAATAACTTGACTACTAGATTGCATTTAGAATCACGATAACCTTCAGGATTTTGCGTTATATGTTCGTTATTGCAATAGAATGAAGAGATAACACATATAATTTAGATAGCAGATGACACTCAAGAGTTTTGGGATGCAACAAGGAACAGTCAATGAAAGAATGATAGAGAGAAGACTAAGGCAGGATAACAGACAATTAATCTGGTTTTAGGCTAGTGTGGGCTTTGATGAAAAAATATAAATATAAATTTTAGAAAACAGCCTCTGATAGGGTTCGATCCTCCAAAGATAACCTCGACATACAAGATAGAAAATTGTGTGAAGCCGAGGAAGTGAAAAGTGTCCTTTTATGAAGTTAATTGCTTACCATCATTCCAAGTTTCTACAAAGTTAAAGTATGATGATTCTGTCAAAAGCTCCACCTTGACACGTGGTTCTACATAGATGTGTAGATTCTTTTGCTGCCTCAACCATCTGGGAATGAAAAAAAATAAGCACACAGCGTATTTAAATGAAGGTCTGGCATTAGTTGAAACGGTAAAACCAAAATAAAGTTTTCTGTTATATATAAACGGTTATTCACTTGCACCAAAGGCAAATACGTGGAAGGATAAAAGGGCAAAGGATAGATGTAAATAATACATAATGAGAAGTGGAGTCAAACTTGAAAATAAATAATCTTCATTTCACCACATCAAACTCACAAAAATGAATTGCAAATTTAGGTTAGCTTAAAGTTTGCACGAATCTAGTGAGAGAATAGAATATTGACCATCCATTACGATTGAAAGTTAAGACTCTCACATTTTTCACGTGCATAAGTATGTAAGCACAGAAAGCTCTTACATATTACGCAGAGGTCTCTATGTTTTCCTAACAACTGCTAAGAAAGAACGAATGATAGACACCATCAAACGTAGCGAGTTTTGAGCTCTATGATCAAAATTAATTTCCATACAGCATATTCCTTAATTTCATGAAGAGTTTCAAACTTAAATAGGTATTATATTAAGGAAAACCCAACATTGGGAGACCTAAAAGTAAAAACAAACAATATATTAGAGTTCATACCTAATCATTTCAGAACACAGAATTTGAACAGAAACTGAATTTGGTTTGGTCAATATAAGCACTGTCTGAGGGCATGATTGCCACTTCAAAGAGATCTGAAATAAATAAACTTCTCAATTAGACAATATACAAGTTTAGCCAGTGAAAATTTAGGATTAGCATGAGAACAAAGTTTAGATAAAAGCAGACAAGCTTATTATCACAAGAGTAATAAAACCAAATCGCCCACGACAAGAAACACCTGCTTGCTACTGCGCTCTGCAGTGGTTATATTTCCTCTTTCAAAAGAGACAATGTCATGTTTGTACTGGTCACTTTGATCACCTTTGGAGTACCATGAAAGTTTAAATGAAGCCTGTCTCAAGAATAAAGATATAAATTAAGACCAATTCGCTCAGCTTAAGCAGGAATAAAACGAAGCTTATGAATTGCAAATTTAGCAGGAGACAATAAGAATATGATTTGGAAGTAAAAATGGAAGAAGATGCCTTGGCACAGGCTTTTAAGTTTAAATATACGGAATAAATAATACAAAATGATGTAGAAATTAATGAGGATGTCACGGGCAACATACTTTTGGGATGCATAAAACAGAGAAAAAGGCATCAAGGGTTATTGTGATCACAAAGTCCTGACCAAACTCAATGGCAAGCTTTTGTACTGCTATAGGTCTGACTATATTGTATGATAGTGGGTGTCGGATTTTAAAGGGACAAAATAAGAGAAAGGTGAAAGTAGCATAAATGAGAATATTAAGATGAATGTGTGGCCACACAAGAAAGGTCAGGTTACTGAATGGTTATATACAGAAAAGAATGGTGTAGCCACTGATTGAGGAAGAGATGATAGAAAATCGATTAAGTTAGTTCGGACAGGTACACAATTGGCCATGAGAGGCATTGGTGAGAAGAGTAGATGGCACAATTTTTAGTCCTGTGAAAGGGAGGAGATGCAGAGGCGCTTGGAATAAATCGTCAAGGGAAATCTAATGGTAAACAATATTCTTGAAGCTTTGACTTTTAGCAAAGCTTAATGACGTTGAGTGATTTATATGTAGCGAATCTCAGTCAGATAAGGCTTTGTTGTTGTTTAGTTAGGGTTGAGTTTGTAATGTTAAGATTAACTGATACAACAAAAATAGCAAATTACAGCAAGGATACGAACTAGTTACTGGTAGGATAAATTTGTAAAACATGTGGTGATAGTAATTGCACAATGTCATGGAAAAAGATGCACAAAAAATTTAGTAGCAATTTCCATAATTTTGTACCAGTATTAACATTACTTTTTAGTAGTTACCCCTGTTGTCATTTGAATGTAATGGCATAAGGCTCAACAGCTTGTGCTGTTCTGAAGAGTCATATCTGCTCAGCCTTATGGATGTTTGAACATGAGAAACATAGAAAAAAGGCTAGACAAAAATGTGCACAGAGAAACAAATATTTCAAAATATAAAATATCAACAGGAAACCCAACTGTGCCGGGATGATCATATAGCCCAATTTGCTTCAATCACGGATTTATAAAATACCTTTTTGACTATCTTGGAATCGGAACTGGGTGTTCCATCCTTAAGAACCTCGTGGGAGCAAATACCATTCCTCGAACAACATTTTTCAGACTGTCCGTTAGCTACAGTACATGATGTAGGTTGTTTGACAGGGCTATTTTTCCTCACATCATCAAGATCAACCTGATGCTCAAAATATGATTTTTCTGTAATAAAAACAAACAGCAAACAGAAATTACAAACTTCTAAAGTTGAGATGAGATATAGATAGAACATCACATAGCGAAAGAGATAGAAACCACATAATGAAATAGGCCACATGGTAACATAAATATGGAAGACACAGAAAATTATAAAGTTTCACTTTTATGCTTCAATCACTATAGCTTCGAAAATTTTCAGTATTGCCAGTGGACCTTCGTAGATATCATAAGCTTAGAAGGTACATATTAACATCCAAAACATTTCATAATTTACTTCCTCGAGGTTAGGATTGAGATCATCAAACTAACTTTTTTGCAACCCTATGAAAATAATGGTATTATATTTTCAGTAGTGGAATTTCTGAAAAATACAATATTTTGTCGAATGACCATGGATACACACTTAAATCAAGGGAAAACCAAGACGCTCAGAAAAAAAATGCAATGAAGAAAAAAGATTTCAACAGTAAAAACATACAATAACAAAATATGAAGCCAAAAAAGTACTCTCTTTAAGAGAGTAGAAGTAGACTTCATCACTTCTAAACTGCACAATACATGAACTTGAATTCCAATCACTAACAGACAGAAATTGCATTGCATCAAACAAATACTTGAGACAGCAATATTGGATGAGATGATGAGTACGAAAAAGAAAAATAAAAAGTAACAGACATTGTATATAACTGAAATACGAGAACAGAATTAACAAAGAGAAATAAATTGTTCATCAATATACAAGTATACAAAGAGCATGATCACAGTTAAGTGAAAAACAGATGAAATTGTTTATTTTCCTTTTGCAATATCAACTGCTACAAGATAGAAAATTTAAAAAATAAAAAATCTTCATCTAGTAGTTATTCAGTTATGAGAACCTTCATGTTCAAACTTCAGATTCCGATCCCTCTCCAGCTCATATTTACGTTTCCATTCAGCAGCCTCAGCTTGAGCAGAAGCTTTCCCTTCAGCAACTTGCCGGAGAGCCTTTGCAACAGCTAGAAGGAGTTCAAGACAAAATAAGGACAAAGATCTTTGCATCAAGATCATGTCTTGTTGCAGTTGATATTAATAATTTGAACAGAATACGATCATACTTCTTAAAGCTTCGGAGAACTCTATAAGATGGTCATCCGATCCCTGGATGGGAGATTGAAGAATCTCCTGCACTGCTTTCTCAGGAAACAGAGAAAACGAATTGACAAATCCATTCTCACCCTGTGAACACGACATGCTGGTATTCCCCTGTTGCACAAAGCAAATCAGACAAAAGTCACAAAACAAAAAAATACACACTTGCCACAAATACTGATATATGTGAAAGTGAAAGTGCTACCCTCTGAAGCATAATATGATTTGGACTTTGGTTGTGCTTTGTTTAATTACAAGCATGAACATGTGAATGACCAGTAGGTATTATTCATATTGGCAGATACATCTCTATGTCTATGAAGGCAGCACAGACTGACACAAAGCTAGTGGTTTACAACTAATCCCACCTAACAATCAATAAATTTTGCTCACACAAGCAATCCTACTAGAAGCTGATCCCACAAGTAATGAAGGAAATCAAGGTCACATTTTTGGGCATCCCCAGTTTTTTTTTTTTTTCCGTAAAAGCAAAAGTATCAAAACTGTAACAGTGAAGGATTCCTAGGCTCCCAGATTCCAGGAGCACAACTTCCAACCTCAAAATGGGACACAGAACAAAGCATCCTAGTGAGCAAAACTTGCTAGCGAATAAAAACCCTATCAATTCATGAACCGAACCAACCAACCAACAATTAAGATTAAAAAACAAGGAAAATAAAATTGAAGCTGAAATTAAGAAATTAATGAAGATAGGAATTGAATTACCGAGGAATTGAGCTTGTTTGGAGCCATAAGAGAGAATGGAGAAGACAGAGAACAAAGGAAGATGAAGAATTCGGATCCCTTTGTCTCGTTTCTGCTCCAATTCAACACAATACAATACAAAGTGTTTGAAGAATTTTGACCTTCGAATTTATATATATATATATATACAACTCAACGCAACGCAAGGCACATGCTGTTTCTGTATAATTGATTAAACATTTCGTTCAAATTCGGAACAACCCAGAAACAGTGGGGTTTTCAGGTTTTTCTTTTTTATTTATTTTTCACTGCAAAACTAATTAATTCCTCACGACACATGGATAAGATAATAATATATCAGTGTAATTAGTGAACTAATTAATTAATCTGTGTTTTAAAATTAACATAATACTAATTTTATTCCTTATGTGAATATTGTCAGCCATTTAATTCTTGATATTCTGAAGAAAAAAATAATAATTGCTTCCTCAATCGTCACGCTTACGAGTAATTGATTTAGTCTTCTTCACCTAGAAAATTAATTATATAGTCTTTCGGCTCATGCATATTATATACTAAATTAAGAATGGTTGTTAAAAATAATAATTTAACATATACTTTTAATACTGAAAATTAAATTTATTAGTGGTGTCAATTTTAAGAACTTCAAGTCGTCTTAAAAAAAAAACAAAATAATTTAACTTGTGCATTAATGTTGTTTATCGTTATCCTATTTATTTAAAGGATTGGCCGAATAGATAAAGCATTTAATATAAAGACTAATATTAATTTTTAACGAAACTTCATGCATAATATAGACCTTTCGAATTCGAATATTATGAATGAAAAATAAAAAAATTGGTCATTATTTTATTAATCATCTTAATGTTTATTAAAAAATACATTTAGCATTCAATATTTCATCTTTCAAATCAATATGACTCCTAATTCAAACATTTAACTAGACAAATTGTCTTCTGACATTCAAATGAGATAACAAATAAATTATATATACTTAAAATCTTCTATTATTCATAATACTTTAATTAATTTTTATTTGTATGATTCATCTTTAACTTATGATTAAAACATACCAGTTTAATTAGTTTTTTTTAATAATGTTCTCATCATATAGGACCTTACATGTATTGGGAATATTCAAAATTAGTAGTGTCCATTGTACATTTAATATTCGAAAATATTAAATATTTTATTTATTTGATAAAATTATATGTTACCAAAAATGGTCTAAACAATTTAATATTATTTTGAAAATACATCATTGACACTTTATACATAAAATTGTATATTATTTTGATTCACTAAACATTTTTGAGGAATTAACATAAAATATAAGTTTGACATTTTGCAAATTGGGACCACAAACCCATTATAGTAATGTATGTTAATATCAAATACCTTTTTTTCAACTAAAGTTCATAATGAATATATGCAGTGTTAGGTGCTGTAGATAACTCCTATCACATCATTTGTTACAAACTTTTTTTTTTCTATATTTCTGAAATTGTTGAGATAACTATGAAATTGATTTTAATGATGCGATTTGACTAAAGTTTATTTTTTTAATAAATTTTATGTATAATAATGAATTTTATTGTATTCCATAAAAAGTAAAAAAAAAAAATCATTCTTCTCAATAAGCATAGAATAATGAAATATTATTCCCAAAACTTCATTCTCACAATTATGAGAATATTCTTAATCTGAAATAAACATTGAACACCATTCTTACAATGTTTTGTGAGAATCGAGTTTAAGAGTGAAAAATCATTCCCCAGGTAGTGGAAGTTATAAATTAGTAAATTTTTTAATGTTCACTAAAAAAAATATTAATATACATATAAATATATCCTTAATATTTTAAAAAATATAAAGAAAAAACATTTTATCGTTCATTACCTAAACCAACAAACACATGCAAAGTATAAAACTGAGATAATACTATTCCTAATCACATTAAGAACTGAAAATTTTCAAGTTATTAAAAGAACATCAAACTGATATTGTCATCATCTAAAATTATGAAATCAAACACAAACACACTCATAACTTAATTTAACAATAATATTTTTAATTTAACTTTTGGAAACATGTATTAAGTACTTTCATTGCATGCTTAATATTTGTATATTCCCACGCACGTTATAGTTTCTTGTATGTATAAACTTCCATCAGTTTCTCAAATTAAATCTCCATATAAGTGATTTTGAAATTAGAAAAACTTAAATAATTCTTTTACCATATATCCAATTACAAACATAAAATAAAATATTTAAAATACACTCGCATATTTATTTAATCAAATTAAAATTATAAATATCAAAGGTAAACACTTAATAAAAGGTCAATTTTAAGAAGGTCAATTTTGTTTTGTGATTCATTTAGTGAAATGTTGCTCGATTTTTAACAAATGTCCTGATTTCGCAAGAGAGGAATTTTGTTCAACAAAATTCTTGGATATTTTTTAACATTGTCTCTAATATATTAAACCATTTTGAGATCCATAAAGCCGGTTATACAAAAATATATGTTTTTAAAAAACAAAATTATAAAATAACATACAAACATTAATTCAACATTCACTGAATGTCAAATTCACAAAACAATACACATGAATTTCTGCAAGTACTTAAACAAACTCAAATTACTTAGTTTAATGATTTTTTCAGAATCTGTATAAGATTTCACATAAACCAGTTTGTAAAACACAACAATTTTATATTTAAATAACAATATAACTTGTTTTATCCCGATTCTTATACTTCTTTTAAGTGATCTAAAAAATAGAGAATTACTAACTTACTATTCTAGATAAAATAATTAAAAAATATAAAAAAAAAAGTTTAAAATTTGTGAGATTTGTAGAATAGAGTAGTAAATAGTTTATACTAATATTGTAGAAAAACTAAACTTATTCCGTGTTATATTATAAATGTCTTCTTCAATCTATTCTAAAATTATATAGTATAAAATTTGTTTATGCCCAGATTAAATTATTTTTAGATAAACTGATATAAGTTTTTTTTTTTTTTAAATAGATTACATATAATTTCATTTTGTTTTGCTTCATAATCATTCTATTAAATATATCACGAGTGTTTATGAATAATTTTATTAAAGAATGTTTTATTTTTTATTGGAAGCACAATGATAAAAAATAATAATAAATAATACTATAATATCATTTGACACTACTTTCTTTCTTTCTAATCAGCTGCTTAACAAACAATATATTTATGTTGAATAGAGAAAAGCTTTTGTAAAGAAACCTCTTAAAAGTGGATATATAAAGTTTTATTTTACGAACATTAATTACCTACAAATCAATACATATTTCGCACTAGTAATATAAATCTTTAAAAGATATATATATATATATATAAACACGGTGAACCAAGATGAAACTCAAAAAGGTAAAAATTAAATATTCTCAAATAAAAACAGAAAAATGGATAAATAATGCCAATGTCGTCCTTTTAAAAAGTGAAATATTTGAATTCAATATATAAGATGATATTATTTGATACCTTATTATTTAAAAATAATGAAGTGAATTTTGTGGAGTTCTCTACTTTTGATTTTTTGGGGTCTTCGGTCATCGTTTTGACTCTGTTGCTTACAACCTTTGAAATAATGAAAAAAAAAAAAAAACCAAAAAAAAAAAAAAAAAAAAAAAAAAAAAAAAAAGAAAAAAAACAACAAACACAACCCAACAAACACACAAAAAACAAACCATACAAATTATTATTTTTTTTTATTTATTATAATTTTTATTTT
>Ga0099825_1003985_pt1 | contig 19517 bp, 4 predicted proteins | sample SiratroredBW_FD_76838 | JGI IMG/M metagenome (GOLD analysis project Ga0099825, IMG submission 76838) | Root nodule microbial communities of legume samples collected from California, USA - Siratro red BW | ecosystem: Host-associated > Plants > Roots > Nodule | place: USA: California | collected... | reverse complement strand
ATTAAATTTGTCGCGCGTATGGTTATTGTTGATATGTTACATGGAGGGAGACAAAAAAAAAGGTATTAAAAAAATAAATGATTTTTTAAAAAAAAAAAAAAAAAAAAAAAAGGCGAGAAAAATCTATTAAAAAAATAATGAAGAAATAGGTTAAATTTTGTGTAAATATTTCCGTAAAAATATTAGACTGGTTTACAATTTTGTTTTTTTATCCACAACTTTGTTTCTTTTTAAATTTAGTTTGTTAATTTTTATAAACTTGTTCTTTTTTTTACATTTTAATTAATTAAATTATTTCTTGATGTATGAATATTTAAATTCAAGGTTTAATCGTAAAAATTAAATATATGCGAATTTGAGAATTATACTGAGATGTGAATTTGTAAAATATAAAAACCAAAATTGAAAATTAAATGAAAGAAAAAAAACCACAAATTAAAAGTTAAATATGATCATAATTTAGAAAATTTTAAATATGAAAAAATATATAGCTTATAGGTACTTACTTGTTAAGGATTTGGTTGTATAATTCAGTGCTATATAAAGACGTAGTTATTGTTAGTGCGTATCGATAAACCTTTTCATATATAATTTTATGACAGAAAAATACAGAAAATGAAATATATTTCTTCATAAATTAAATTAAATTTTTTACTTAAATTAAAAAAATATAGAGAAGTTGTATTAGAGTTTCTACAAATTATTAATTTTAACTTGTTGATAAATTTATTCAATTTTTATATTTATTTTCATAAAAATACTTATATAAATTGGATAATAATGATAACAATAATAATAATAATTTATTTGCACAAATATCTAATATATTATTAGTGAGCGCGTGGAAAATTGATATCCAATTGTTCTATTTTAGTTAAAAATTTCGGGTTTGTCTTCATCTTGTTATTAAATACATAAAAATTACGTAATATTTAATTTAAACTTGATTATCTCTGAAAAAAAGTATATGTATGAAAGTATATATTGCATTTTGACTTTTCCACTACTAAAATCTTGTCGTTTGTAACAAGGCAATAGCGAGTTTGAAAATGGTGTCGCAACAAAGATGTATTTCTTTTCCTTTTTAGCAATTTTCATATTTCTTCAATGTATTTGTTTATATGTTTATATATAATTTTCAATTTTCATACACACACGCATATAATATAAATAATAAATAATTTCAAAAATATAAAATACGAAATAGCTTCGAAACACATGAGAAAAGTATGGAAATGGAGTACAGTTTTGAAAAGTGTAAAAATAGTTTAAAATGTGAAAAGTATAAAAGGTTCATGAAATATGGAAAACATAAAATAGTTTGAAAAATTAAAATAAATTACATACATCTTTATGAATATAAAAGTAATCATTAAAACAATTATAAATTTGATAACATTTTAAAAAAATAAAAAACTAGATCATCCTAATTTTTTCATGAATAAAAATATTTAAAAGTCAGATCAATCCATTTGATTTTGAAGATTATTATTCTTTTTTAATATTTTTCGTATTTCGGTCGTGTCCTGGTTGCGAATGGACTATAATTTTGTAATGACTCCCACTTGACTCTACAGATTCGATTGGAGAACAAATAAATTAATAATCAAAGTAACAGTACAAGTTTGTGTAACCTAAATTTCATCTTGTTATAGATAACAATTTTTCAAAACCTTCTTACCTACAAACTTCGTAGCTATAAATACTTCTGAACTATTATAAATAGTTTTAGTAGAGTTAGGTGGGAGGATTTTTGGAGAGAAGTGAAAAATAGAAGCATAGTTGGAGAATAAGGTTCTGTCGAATAACCTAATATTGGATTGTGTACTGCTCTATTCTTTCTGTTCCTAGACTCTAGCCTTTCTTTCCCACAGGACTCAAATTAGGGAGGCAATAATATTAAAGATTGTATCTTTTCTTTCTTATTTTAGCATCAGTTTCACTTTTTACAAATTTTAATCCATTTTAGGTGTAACGACTGATTTATGAAAGACTTCTCTCTTAGTGCATGCACATTGCTATACATCTTCCAAAATTGGGAACCAAATTCCCTAAAAAAATTTAAATTGATCATGATATGAAGCCATAATTACTTAAAATAATATTATTATTGTCACGTCTTAAAATAATATTATTATTGTCACGTCAACGATTATCTGCAAGACGCAGGGCACATTGCTGTATCAATATATCGTCACCCTACGTATATTTATTCATTCATTTTTTATATCAAAATAGCACTAATTCAAGACGTTAAAGCTGTATAATTGCTTTCAATTATTAAAAATAAAATAAAATAAAATGAAATAAAAGATTCGAGTTTGAAGACCATCGAAAGAAACTACTTTATATTGTTTAAAATACAAAATATAGTCAAATTTCGCTATTAAAAAAACTAAAAATATATACTCTCAATCTTTTACTCGAAATAAGTAATAAATATATGCTTTAAATAGTTAAATATTATAAAAATATTCCTTACTAAAAACACAATAAACAAATTAGAAACTCGGTTTAAATTCAGATTGTGGACTAAATAGTAAATGAAAATTGTTCATACCGTATGAATTGAGAAAATATCTTTTACTCTGTCATGTTAATTTAGTAATTATGTTTATAAGTATTTTCTCATCTCTGGGTTAAAATGGGGGATTTCTTCGACATTTAAATTAGAATTCAGTGATCAATCATTTTATAGAGGTGAACGAGAACATTATTTAAAGTGATCTTGTATTATCACAACTTTTGAGGTTATCTTGTATATAGGCTAACAATATTGATTGATTAGTATTTTATTTATTTTAATCATTTGATTACTTGCTTGTCATTTTAGGATCTCGAATACTTATCGACAATGTTTCCTGAGATGATGTTAACGCATGCACAACCTCGGTCAGTCGTCTCGACCATATACATTACACTCAATAGGTGCTCAAGCCAATATGCCTCACTCTTTGTTTCTGAATCTGAAATGATCCTTCCCAAGTAGTCAATCACTTCCCCTCAGTTTTTCTTGAATCGCTTCTCATCCTCCTTACAAGATCCTCTGGATGAAAACTTCTCGACGTTACCTTGATGTTATATATTCTTACCACTCTCGTTTTTGCTCGCTTTTTCCCTATGTTGGCTTTGTCTCTTAATTTGCTAATTAGATCTAGGTTGTTGACTAAGTTGCGATTTTTGATGTCCTTGTTGAAAACTTGCCTTCTTAGGAAAGGTTCACCGACTTCAATCGAGATCATAGCATCGGTCTTCCAAGCCAAACTATAAAAAGTTTCTTCGGTTGCCTATTGAGGTGTTCACTTGTATGCCCATAAGACTTTTTCTTCTCCTGGGTCCATTTTTCTTTGGTGATCCTTAAGCGTTTCTTCAACTCGTTCAAAATTTCTTTGTTGGCTGCCTAAACTTGACTGTTAGTTTGATGATGTTTTATCGAGCTCGTAACATGACAAATTCGTATAGCTTCATAAAACTCAACTAGATCCCAATCGATGAATGTCAACCATTATCAGTGATTATTGAATGGGGTACGCCATATCAACTTATGATGTTTTTCCAAACAAAGCTTTGAATGTTTTTTTCTTTTGCCGAGATGGAGGCTAATGGCTCAGCCTTTATTCATTTTGTGAAATAGTCAATCCCTACTAACAAGAATTTAAGGTGTCCCTTATTGTGAGGGAAAAGTCATATGATGTTCATTACCCACGTTGCAGAGGGTCATGGGAAAGTGATGTGGTGTAGCATCTCAGGCTTAACATGTAGCAGATTTCCGTGCTCTTAGCACTTTAAGCATTTCTTTACATACTCGATGTAATCACTATGAATGGTAGGCCAGTAACAACCTGCTCTAAGGACCCTTGTTGACATACTTCTCCCTCTAGAATGCAAACTGCACACTCGTTCATAATGTACTCTACTTGACCTTTTGTCACACATCATAATAGAGGTCGAGAACAACTTCTTCTAAACAAGTCATGGTCGATAAGCATATACTGTGCACACTTTTTTCTCATCAATTTTTCTTCCCTTCATTACATGTCCCATCTTCTAGGAAAATCGGTGAACCAGCTCAATGCTGCCCCTTTCATAGATGTAAGGAAACCATGACAAATTAACACGTTGTTTGAAGTGTAAAGGCCCATTTGGTTCACATACACATCAATGTGTTCATCAAGATCGAGTCGTTCTATGGTATCTGTCTATGCTTAATCCCTTCCAGTTGGGATGGAGTTCAATATTCATTATTTTGTCAATGAAAAGGTGTCACCTAATGCTTCCTAAAGTTATTGAGTGTTCACCAATGTGTGAAGTTGTAATTCTGTCTCCAAAGCACGGGTTATCATAACTAGAGGTGCTCGATGTCACAAGGACATCATTATAGTTTTGGTCATCAGTTCTTGGTATTCTTCCTCCTCAAGTTGGGATAGGTGGGTCACCTTCAACCTCCTCTTCATTTCCTCATTCTCTTGTTTGAGTACTTAGATTTCTTCAACATTCCTTTCGATCATCTCCTCTTGAAGAGTTAGAAGTAGAATCATGTGTTTGGTCTTGGTTATTCTTGCATGTGTTGGCCTTTGATCATGAGTGATATTAAACTCTTAAGTGTTATTCTTTCTCCATCCTAAAATGGATATCAATTGTTATTGTATAAATTAAAAAAATATCTTCTACTTTATCCCATCAATTTGGTAATCTTATTTATTGATATCTTCTCATACCTCAATTGAAATGAAAGTATATATAAAGATTCTTCACCGTTTAAATTAATATTTAATATTATTAAAAATATACCTTCAACCGTTAACCTTTCTTACAATGACAAACAAAAGCATTATTCAAAAGTTTAACATTATTACAACTCTCTAAGTTAATTCTATTCAATATGGTAATAGGTGCTAACTAGTATTTAATTAATTTTAATTATTTAATTACTTATTTATGGATTTGAAATCAACAATATTTCCCAAAATAACCTTGGTCGGTGGTATCGCCCAACTGTACTACAGGAATTGCTATTATTTCCTTAAAATACGTGGTTAAGTTAAGAAAAAGAAATATGTGAATTTGTTCTGTCACCGAAATCTGTAAGTTTCTAAGAAGCACTAAAAAAATAATATATTTTGGAGCTATTTAGAATACATACAAATCTGAATTTTAAGTTTCAACCCTTTCTTCTGTTACTGTGCTAGGGACTCAAATCTTCTTCATCTTCTTCTTCTCCAACGCAATCTCATTCTCGTTGCTTCTATCTGTAGCAACAACCCTCAGTGCTACACTTTTCAACGCTCCCAATTTCAAGTCCCATTTTCTAGGTACTGTATCGCCTCAATTTCCTCATTCTTCTCAATTCAACCTCCATTGTGCATAATAATACCCTTTTGAAGACACCCCCACTTCGTGATTATCTTTTTCTGAGCTTAATCTAGCTGTTTCAGATCTTGGGTTTCACATCAAACTTCGAGTGAATCTTGAACTCCAATGAAATAATCTTCTTGTTTTTATATTTTTTCATTCATAACCCCGCCCCCAAAATGGAGATTTCGAGTGGAGGTTGTTCTCCCAGAATCAGGTCTGATTACCCGAGGAAGGAGGGATCCGAGGGAACCCCTGTTAAGCAGTTTGAACTCTCTGATCGTGATCGCAATTATGAAATGCAATCAATGAATGCTTTGGATATTCTGAGAGAAACTGTTAGGATTCTTAGGTTCAATTCATGGGGTTTCGTTGCAATCGCTGTTATGCTTATTTGTCCTGTTTCTGCTGTGCTTTTGTCTAATGTGATAGTGGATGTGGCTATTGTGAAGAATCTGTCTATCAGGCTTATGTTGGTTGCCCAAGCTAGTGGTCTTCCTCTGAGACCAATTATCAAACAGTCTTGTCAGCGATTTGCAGAGACCGTGGTGTCTTCAGCCATGTGCTTTCCTTTGTATGCTACATTGTTGTTATTGTCCAAAGCTGGGATTGTCTATTCCGTGGATTGTACTTATTCAAGAAAGAAGTTTGACGCTTCCAAGTTTTGTGTGATTGTTTCTAAGATTTGGAGGAAGATCCTCTTCACATATCTGTGGGGCTGTGCGCTTGTAGTTGGTTGCATCACCTTGTTCTGTGTTTTCCTTGTTGCGTTCTGCAGTGCATTGGCTGTTCTTGGGTTTTCCCCGGATATTGTTGTGTACTGTGCAATGCTGGTTGGGCTGGTTTTCTCGGTTGTCTTTGCCAATGCCATTATCATCTGTAACATTGCGATAGTGATCTCTGTGCTGGAGGATGTTTCGGGAGCGCAGGCAATGCTGCGGTCTAGTATGTTGATCAAGGGTCAGACTCAGGTGGGTCTACTGATATTTCTTGGATCTACTATAGGAATGGCCTTTGTGGAGGGCTTGTTTGAGCACAGAGTAAAGACACTGAGCTATGGTGATGGATCTTCAAGAGTGTGGGAAGGGCCACTCTTGGTGGTGATGTATTCATTTGTGGTGCTTGTAGATTCCATGATGAGTGCAGTTTTCTATTTCAGTTGCAGATCTTCTAGCCTGGAGATCTCAGATACTGAAGGCAACTCAATTTTAGAAACTTGGGCCATTTCTGCTGAATCAATGGGAATTCAATGACATTGTCAGCGTGGTATTGATTATGCCAATTGAAATAATAAGATGAAGAGGGATGTTGTAAGAGTTTGTTCCCTGAAAACTGGGTTGCCATTGAGGAACCTTGCAAGTTGCAGCATTTCATCCTTCGAGCATTAGATAGGAAAGCTACGTAGAGGGGATGACTTTGAATGGCTTTACCTTAACGAGCTAGCTCATTTCTGCGCACGGAAATTACTTTTTAGTTATATTACAAACATGGAGAAATATGAAAGCCGGATAGTCAATGTATTTGTTTTTTGAGTGTTAGTAGAAAAGATAATATTTTATAGGCAAATGTAAGAAATTAATTTGAATCAGACCACATTTTATTGTTCTCTTGTGATACACAATTTGCAGCTTCTGCCTTCATAAAGAGAAATTTTCTGCTTAATTGATCTTTTGTTTCAAACACTTATAACTGCAACTAGCTTATGTAGATCAACAAGCTTATCACTAAAATCAGTACTATTTGAGAAAGATGTCATAGGTGAGTGAGTCTGTTGAATTCTGTACTTTTATCTGCCTCGCTATTTACAAATATCTCCTGATACTTAACGTTTCTTTCTTTTGTTCTAAAATGCTTAGGGGTCTTTCAAGGGTAAGGCATCCCGCAAGCCTCACCAAGAGGTCTTAGGTTGGTACTTACTAATTCGCCTATTAAGGGAGAGTACTTCCCGTGAGTTTTGAAAGTTTGTTCTCAGTTAAAAGCACTTGGTGCCTTTTTCAGTTTTATTACATTGTTAAATTTTTATACATATAAAGAATAAGTTTATCCGCTGATAATCAGTATGCTCCAAGTGGATTCTTGAAAAAGTATACAGAGCTCATTTGTACTGAGAAACGTAGATCACTATGGGGTTCACCTTCTGATTTTACCATGCCATTGAATGATCTTTCTGTGTGCCTAACTGCTTATTCCTTCTAGCTCTATGTAGGAGAATATTTGTTAAACTTGTAAAAATTTTGTTGTTTCACATTTTGACCTAACGAAGTTAAAAAATATAAGTGTAGTTTGATGATGTGCTCCTTCAGTTTGCAACAAAGTTGAGCATGGCACTTCCACTTCTCTGAGTGCAGCAACCTTCCCTCTACTACACGATGATCCACTACTAGAATTACCTTATTATAGAGCAAAAAAAATACTGCGGTTGAGGCTTCTTTCTCATATGGCAAGCAGGGTATTTCATTCTATTTTGTTTGTTTAATTGCATTTGAGGTTGGCAAACTTTTGTCGACCTTTTCATGACAGTATGCATCACAAATATTGTTTAGCAACCTATTTATTCTTGAAAGAGTGCTAGCAACATGTTATTAAACAATCCTTTCAACACACTCTTATATTGGTTAAATTTTATTAGAGATTACAAAATTGTGAAAGATTGATGAAATAGGATGCTGAGATCCACGAAATTGTTATTTTGGTAAATTTCAATCTTCAAGAGTGTGCAACTAAAATAGTGTGATTCTAGCATTTCTCTTCATTCCAATGGCATATTCAAGGAATTTTTGTGGCCAAATTTGAGTGATCTGCATAGTATGGTGTTAAGTTGTGAATGAGAAATGTCAAATCTTCTTATGCAAGACTATTTGGATAAATTTATCAATAAACACTTTTTAGGAGAAGAAACTAAAAGGATAAAATGAATTAAGTTTTTTCATAAGTCAAAAACAACTTGTGCATTTGAACTTTTATTACATTGAACTTATCTAAAAGCTAATGTGTTTAAGTTGATACTAATTCATGCAAAAAGATTGATTCATTTTATTTTCTTTTTGTACAAATATTGCTTGTCTTGGTAAAAATACTAAATTGAGTAATAAAGTAGTAAAATTGAATTTATTGAGAGACGACAATTCAAATAAAATTTTTCGATTTAATTTCTTGATTGCGAACATCTAAATAATATGGTAAAGAAATTTAAAATATAATTGTATATAAAATAAAAATAATTAAAGACTTCGGAAATTTATCGAATAGTTAATGATGTGTGAGATTACTGGACTTTAATCTCATTAGACCTTCTAATATGGAATCATTATTTAATTTTGTTCAATCAAGATTATGTCATCATCTCACAAAATTATTTAAGTCTTAAAATCTTAATAAAAGTGATTTGATTCTATTGTCAATATATTGAATTAGTATAATAAACATCTTTGCTTTAAGAAAAAGAAAAGTAAGAAAAAGAAAAGTTAATTACAATCTTAATATATTGAATTTTCCTATTACAATCTTTTTGAACAATAAAAAAGATCATTAATTAAAAAAGGGTCATCTCAAGTAGAATTGTTTTCTCCTTGTATTTAATCACAACATGTGTAAACATTCCTTTAGTTCCAAAATCTATAAAAAGAGTGGCACATTGAAATCCTTATTTTTAAGCCTTTAACCAATTCCACGATCTATATTTGATGATCCATCACCCTTTCTACATCACATAGTTAGCATTGAAGATAATCCCATTTCTATTCAACCACAAGGACTAGACTTTTGTCATCCAAACCACCTACCAAGCTACTTACGCTTTGGGTCTCGTAATATTCTCAAAATGTTGGATGAAATGGCTAGTAGAATCAAAGACTCTCGCCTCGCCTCCCCTAACCAATTATTGCATCTATTCCACGTAGCTCTTTACTTTTTTATTTCACCAAAGAATTGTTTTCTTTCCTACGAATCATATTTACCCACCCGGTTTGCCTCTCATCAGAATAACTAATTATTTTCCCACAGAAATCATCACCTTCTCCAATTAAGTTTCAACCACTGTATCCTTTGCTACCACTCTCCAACCTCCATAAGATTGCAACATTTTTTTTTTCATTGAAAAGGTATATTTATTAAATGTTATTTTTAGTAGACACACTACTAAAAAAAACTTTTAACAACGGTTGAAAAGACCTTATAACATAGGTTTTAGAGTCATTGATGATTCAATCATCATTAAAATCCAAATAATACAATGACAATTGTAACCGTATTATTTTTGTTGACATATGAAGATAGTTGTGTGAAGAACCATAGTCCTTTTGTTAACATGAAAAAAAATATTATAATGGTGATGGTGGCAACAAAAAATCTTCCTCTTTGCTAAGAGAGACACAACAACAATATGGTTTTTCTTCTTCTCATGAAGGCACAACAATTTTTCTACTTCTCATGAAGGTACAATCATTACTTTTTTCTTTTTGCAAAGACACAATGACAACAACATGATTATAACAATACACATAGAAGTGGTAACAACACAACAATGACAACATAACCTTTTTTATTCTTATGGAGACACAACACCGACAATATAATAGAGACAATGAGTACTGGTGACGCATTAGTTGCAAAGAACTTCAAAGTTAAATAAGAAAAATAACCAGTAAAAAGAAGAGGAAGACATATGTTATTTTAGGAATTTAACAAGACTTTTCGATATCAATTATATGTTTCTACGTACAACGATGATTAACTTAGAATCTTCTTCAAAAGTCTACTATTTCAATATTTAATTAGTTACAAAATTGTCATTGTTACCTTTTTGATGACTCCTAATCTAAAATTGTTGTTAAAAGTTTGTTATTTGAATATTAAATTAATTACAAAATTGTCAATATTGCCTTTTCGACGATGATTAACAATAATTAACAATAATTAACAAAGAACTATCATTAAAAGTGGTTTCAAAATTTTAAAATTGTCACCTCATTTTTGTAAAGACGGTTATTAAGAAACCGTCATTGAAAAGGCATAGTAAATGATTATATTTACATTAGTGACATTGACCCATTTAATAATCATTCTAAAAGTTAACATGTCCACTCTCTCCTAACCTTGTAATGTAACTTTGAACCAATCACCTTTACCATTGCCTATATTACACAACTTCAAAAAGTAACAACTAAAGTGTTTTCTAAGGTCTTATTAGCAAAATAACTTAGCATTTTTAAGTTTAGTTTTAGAATGTCTTTTTTCTTAAGAAATTCGCTTAGCCAATTTGATTTTGTTTATTAAAGTTTTTTTTACATAAATCGCTAAATCATTTCAAATTCACTCAATCATTTCCTTATGTAATTGTATGCCTTTTACTCAATCAATTTGAGTCCAATAACTTAAAATTCAAATTTTATCTTTTGAATAAATTCAACTTAACACTTTGATTTTTGCTAAGAAGATGTAGTTGATTCACTCAATGAATGTCTAGTCACGTGAGCAAATATAGATTTTAAATTTCATAATTCCAGACTTTTGCTTTTTGGAGTTTTGAATTCAAGGTGGCGAATTAGAATTAGAATCAAACAAATAAGCATCCACTTAGTGGGTTGACTCCTATGAGTTTAGTATAAATGACCCCAAAATGGATTTACTTTCTCATTCCAAACAAAAACAGGTCAAAGAATTGAGAGAAAACAAAAAATATTGCTTGCTATTCAAGGTTCAAGGATCACAAGTTCCCCTTCTTCAATCTTTCCTTGCTTTCCTACCATCTTCCTCTTTCCTCTTTGTGTTAGGTGAGTGATTCTCCTAAAATGAAACGTAGAAGATGTATAGAGTCATTGGGTTTAGAAACCTTATCCCTTGGAATCATCTTCATAAATAAATGTTTTTCTTAACCCATGTCATGTGAGTTATTGAAATCATTATTTCTTTATATATAGATACTTTTAATGAATAATTATTTTTTCCATATAGCCTATGTTTTATTAGTTACATGAGAAATAAAATGGTAAATTTAAGCCTTTTCAAATTATATCACTTAAGGGTATTAATGGATAGATGCTAAGAATTGAAGGAATTTTAACGAAATGTTTGTGAAAGTTTGAGAATGATTTGATAAATGTTATAATTTTTTTAATTGATATATTTGTGAATTACTAATTGACCCTTATGGAATAATTGACCCAACTAAATGTCACATGGCACAGGATATTGTAAGGATTGTTTCGTAGTTTCCAATTACTTGCAAATCTTTTCAGATGGTCGAGGATCTCATCCCTCAAATCTTCGCCAATCCATCATCGCAAATTAGTTCAACCAAACGCACTTGATCCATGAACATCCATTCTCGTGTATAGTGGAATCACTCAAATTGATTCAACAAAGCACAACGTAAAAGAAGGTGAAAGTCTTGTAATTCAACTCAACATTAGACTAACATAATGATGAAAAGTTAAAGATATTTTAGTAACAAACACACCTTAACATTTCATAAGTTCAATTATATCAATTTTTTTTCATCTAGATGTTATTTACAATTTACTCCTTTGAATTATTAGAATTTGAAATAACTTGTGATATAGTTATTTATTTTGTTTCATTTTACATAGACTAATTATGAAAAATTAAGGTTTTATGACTTTTTTTTTATTGGTGCATATATCTTTTTCAAAACAATGTCCTTGCGTGAAATATATAAAGAGTTTAGAGTTGTTTAGTTTGTGTATATAATTTGTCAACCTAAATCTTTGTTTTTGGAACTAATTTTATGTCTCAACTAAAATATCTTAAAATTCAATTTAAGAGAAAGAAAACATATATTTTATATTTGTATTTAAAAAAATGTTTTTTTATCTTTTCTTTTAATCTGTTATACATTTCTCTTATTATTCTTTCTTTATAATCTTTATATTGGCTTTTAAAATTTCTCTACTTTATTTTTCCTTTTTAAAGTCTTCTTGTAACTGAGATATTCCTTATTTGGGATGAGATTAGTGTATAAGGATGAATTGTATGTATCTACAAATGATGCAAACTAATACTTTTTATTTTGTTTTTTATTTTTCATGTTTATGAAGTATAATTTGCAATTCACCTTATTGTATATTTTTTTCATTATTTTTTAACTCAATTCAATAATAAGTGAGCAACAAAAGTAAATGATAATGTAATAAAAGCTTTATTTAGGATGAAATTAAAGAATATGGGCTAAATGCCATCTCAATAGTAAAAGATAAAAATAATATCTATGCTACTCCAATTTTATTTTCTGCGTAGCTAGAATGAAATTGAAAAAGTGAGCTCCCAAATGAGTGGAAGAAACTTTTGTTCCACACTATAGTGCCTCTAAGTCAGAGTTACCATCCTAAAAAATTTTCCAATTCCTTTCCATTTTCTGGTCCAACTTGTAGCCTCAAACACTCAGACACCCCAGTTAAGGTGTAAAGACAAGCAGAGAATTTACGTTCATACTTCATCCTGAAAGTTTCTCTACCCAACGCTGAATCATCAACATCGTAATATCTGTTTTCCTCTATCGCTCCCACCATCTCCTCAGCTATCTCAAATGGAGAAAAAGAGTAACTCAGTGATCCCGCAGAGTCCAAAAACTCAAAATCACAAGCTTCCAACTCTCCTTTACCTCTCACAATGTGCTTGTTTTCATCATAAATATTATCAGCAAAATTATACCCGAAGCTCAAATCTTCCCCGCTACCCTTTTGGTTATAAGTTTCTTCATTAGTTCCACAGCTATAGTCACAAGTAGTTATGGGAGAAGAACTATAACTAGCACCATAATAACCTTCTTCAACAACCCCATTTCCTTTCATATCTACAAAACTCCCGTAGTGGGGTTCTTCTGTTTGGAGATATAGTTTAGGTTCTGGTTCAGGTTGAGGTTCTACTTTGGTTTCTTGATCATAGTGGGTAATGGGAAAAGGAGTGGTAACCCTACATGAAGAGGAAAAGTTTCTAGCTTTGAGCCTATCAAGGAGGAGTTTGGCAACTTTCGGAGGAAGAGCAGAAACAGAAGGAGAATATTGGGATGGGAAAAAGTTTGTGCGAGTGTTGGCACCGCGAAGCAAACGTGCTGCTTCATCGTAAGCTCTTGCAGCATCTTCAGCATTGTCGTAGGTGCCTAACCAAAGCCTAATGTTCTGTATGGTGTCTTTGATTTCAGCCACCCATCTCCCTGAGGGTCTTTGTCTCACCCCAATGTAGCGTTTGTTAGCTCTTCTAGCTCCAAGTATAGCAGCAGCCATTGAAGCTGCCTCTTCCCTTAGTTTTTCCCATTCTTCTTCACTGTTCTTTTCCCCTCCTTCTTCACATTCCCATCTTTTTCTCTTGTTCGCCATTTTCCCCTTCATGAGGCTTTCTTCTACGTTTGATCGGTGCATTGCAGTATTGGCCAGCGCAAGCATTTATAACAAAGTGAGTGCAGAAGCCGTTTAGTTGAAAGTGAGATATTTGAGGTCTCAAATGCTTGTTGCTTCCCCTTCTTCCAAGTATGATTCGGCTTTCATTTTTACCTTGTTTTTTACTTTAAAAACAAACCTAAAACCGTACAGAACTTTCGCTTTCTTGGGGAGATTACGAGATATATTTCACAATGAAACTCACTTTTACAACTTCACAAGTAGAGTGTAGTTATTTACAGGCGATAGGATACAGGGTAACATAATATACCTATCATATTTTCTTATAAGAATCTTAACAACTTCATATTGAATAATTATATCTTAAAAAATAAGAATTTTACTACATAACGATCAGAGGTTCTAAATTTCAAGTGTTCGGATATTTTATTCTTTTTTTATGTTTACAATATGTTGAAGTATGTAGAGATGAATTAGATTAAGGTTGTGTGAGAGAAAAATATAAGAAAACAATCCGAAAAAGAGAATAGATTTGAACTTTAGATAAAGATAAAAAAAATTATGGTTATTCATTTCCAAGAGTGTGGATCTTCTATGTAGATAGTAGAAAAAGTTTCGGAATAACAACTCTATTTTAGAATTTTTCATTTTATTGATTATTTGTGGTATTGTTTTCAGAGACTTTTCAATATCCTTTATAAATTATACAACTTATGACTTTTACCTTTATATTAAGGGATTTTCCATATTAAAAGTATTTGTGCCTATATTCTTTTTTTTTTCTTACTCTGTGTTTTTTTGTTTTTAAATTCTTTCAAGTTATTATTTATTTCCTTATTATTGATGTTATTTTGATATATGTTTTCATCATAAAAACCTGAACACGGAAAAGAAATGAGAAACAAAAACAAGGAATTAGGGTTTTAAAATTTTCAAATGTTCTTTGTCCCCAGACAAATCAGATTTGTACACCCTTCCCATAATATATGTTTGAGTAGATATTTGAGTTGGAGTTTCTTCTGTAAATAAATTAAGATTAGTTTCCGGCATATATAGAAGCTTTTGTCAATGTCAAAAACCTTGTGGAAATCACCCATTATATATCAGTCAAAAAAGCATATGCCCTAGATTGATGCTTACGATGAGATCAACTGAAATATGCTACACAATACTATTAATTAATTATATTCTTATTTATCTTACGAATTGTGGCTTATTTTGAAAAAAAAAATATTAAAATGTGATAATAACATTTTAGGAAAAAAATAAAAAACGTTTACTCAAAACGTTAGTCCATTGAAAGTTTGCTTGCGTGTTACCATTTTAACAAGAGTTTATTTTTTCTTTGAACGGATTTTATAACAAGAGTTTATAATGTGTCTCTTATTCACCTTTTAATACTCTAATATCACATGGTTTTATTTTCCTTAGTTTTGGCTTTTCAAATTAAAATTACATTTTACAAAATTTCTTTTATAATAAAATTTTTTGTTATTTTTAGATATCAACCTAACTAAGATATCAAAGTTTACAGTAATGTTTAATAAAAATTTTTTATTTTAAAAAAAATTAAAAATAAAATTTATACCAACTTATATATATATATATATATTAATTTGATTGCATCTTTAATTGAATCACATCCTCTTACCTCAAAAATTAAAATGTGTTAAGCAAAGTTTGATAGTGAGTGATACAATTAACTCAACAAACTTTTTTAAGATAAATTCTTATATCATCTTAAAAGATAAATTTTAAGTCTAATCCAATTTTATAAAATTGAATTATATGATAAGATTTACCTCTATTATATTTATTTATATATTAAAAACATTATTAGGTCTTGGAATATTTTATTGTAAAAATAATTTTTTTATGTGTATGAAGTTGTGCTCTTATTATATAAATTTGAGTTTTAGTTTGTATTTAGTATTTTGGAAAAAGTAATTATTACTTTTATTGCAAAATCCCATAAATTTTAACGTATGTCACTTGATAAGGTTGAAAATTTAGTTGACATGCCTCATAATGATGGAAATTTAATTTTTTATTTCTATAATAAGTGATGCAATTTAAACATCAAATTTTATGGAGATTAAAACTATCATTTACTAGAAATGTTTTAACTTGAATATATAAATAAAAACATATTTAATTACTGGACAATTTAACCTAATTGAATTAGGGTTTTGGCAAATCCAAACCAAATACAACCATGTATTTGACGTTAGGAAGTTCTTAACAATTGATTTATGTTAGCTATGCAGTATATTAATATTTATATTATGGGGAAGTTGAGTTTGGATAAGAGTAAAACATAGGAATAAAAACAAATTTCAATTTGACATAAACAATAATCAAGTCCTTATATTTATTATTTTTCAAAAAACAGTTAGATATATTAAAGAGAGTAAAATAAAAATTTCAAATGATAAACAATAATATCTTCTTCCTAATATTAAAGTCATGAAGGATGAGATGAAATATGTAAGACAATGAAGTTTAAGATTGGTGAAGAAGTTTTCTTTCAAGTATATTCAAAAATTCCTTTTAAGATCATAATGACACGGGTAACTTATTTTGATTTAGAGCTACATTAAATTGAATGTCAAGAGGATGTTCTAAATGTTGATATTGAAGAAATAATTTATATGGTGCCATTACAAAAGTGTGTTAAGTGACCAAAGTTCATGGTTTGCAAATTAAATAAATTCATTTATGGTCTCAAACAAATTTATCATCACTGATATATTAAAAGTTCCATAAAACTATTACTTTATATGTTTTCAGGCAAATGTTGTTAATAATTATATATTTATGAGAGTAAATGCATATTCTTGATATACTTCTTGCTAGCAACAATAAAGGCTTGCATTGCATAAGACCAATTTCTAACTAAAATTTTTAAAATGAGAGTCTCTTTTATTTTAGGTATCAAGATTCTTAGATATTACTCTCAATGTATCCGAATGTTATCACAAAAGAGTTATATTAATAAAGTCCTATATAAATTTGACATCAAAAGATAATAAACCAAAAAATATCCAAAAAAAAAAAAAAACACAAATTTAAGCTTGAATAATTGATAAGCAAAAGATTTCTTCTTAGTCATTCGTGGGAAGTCTTATATAGTTTGTACATATCCTAACAAAACATTTATTATGAAAGTTCTGTATAAATACTTGAGTGATCTTGGAATACAACAAGAAAATTCATTTTATTTGAAGAGATGAAAATGTACATGCTCCCTTATTAAAACGAACAATTTGGAAATCACTTATTACTTAAATCTTTAGAAATTTCGTGGCACTTGCATGCCTTTAAGCATTTTTTTTTCTTTTATATTATATTATCTAAATATTTTTCTTACATCTCTCCTAATAATTTAGTGGCTATTTAATATTTTGTTATATTAAATTAAAATATTCACCATCGAATATTATACTATAGATGCATAATTAAGATTTTGTAAATAAGATCATGAGAAGAGAATTGTGTCCGTTGTAATATTCAGGTTATTGCATAATAAACCAGAAAAAACGTCTAAAGAAGTGACAGGGCAGCCCAACTCTCCCATTATTCCCCATTTTTGGCATTGCTCTTTGTCTTTCTTGTTTAGTATTTGAAACTACCATTGAAGTCCTTTCACAAAATTATCTAATATATTTGAAACGAAGCCAAGACGAGGTATGACTGAGAACTGAAAAACTAAGTGAAAAGAAAAGTAGTAGTGAAGAACTAAAAGTTTACAATTGAGAACTGAATTTGAAAGCAAAATCTATCTTAATAAAAAATGTTATTTTTTAAAGAATTTTATTATTCTAACAAAGTTTCAGAGAGAAAAATATAGTTTTAGTTTTAAGTTATTATGTTCTTAAAAGTTGTCTAATCCCTTTTTACAATTCAATTACTTTTATTCACGTTTCCTCTCATTCAATCTACATTTTGAGGTGGTCATATAGTTTAAGTTTGAACTAACATCGTAATGTTATAAAAGGTAAGATTTGCGATTTATTTTTAATCACAAATTAAATTTAAGTTTTTTTAAACTCAATCTGATCTTCCTTTAATCTAGACTTATCCATAAAAAAACTCATAAAATTTAGGTTTTGATTGAATTAACATTCTATTCGAGGCACAAACTGAATCTAGGTTGATTCTAATTTGCAACTTGTTATCTCAACTTACCCGATTAAATGTATAACTTAGACTAATTAAATTTGTATTTTTTTAGGTCTAGTATAGTATAGTCGTAGTTTAATTTAGGTTTATCTTAAAAAAAGCATAAAAAATAGACTTAGAGTAAGCTTGAAACTTATTTTCAAATCCCAAATTATATACAATTGTTTCCTGCTATGATTGCCAAATCCAAACCTACTTGATAAAATATTGAATTTGAACTTCAAATTTCCTACGTGAGCTATTTTTTTATTTATAAGAATTAATACATGTAAGTTTACAACAACTCACACTGACGGCTCAATCAACTAAACATGAACTGAATTTAGGTATTTTTAATTTCATTTGGACTTAGCTCATAAAATTATTAGATCAATTGGACTTTCATTCGATATATACTTGAAAAGACACAATTACTTTCTATACCCCTCTAATTGGAACCTACACCCCCATGATTTTCGAAATAATTATTTTATCTTATTTAAAGTGATTTTTGGATTATCTATTTTAATTTTTTTAGAACACACTTTCTAAAATTTATGAAATATATTTTGAAACACATTTTCCAGAACACAGTAAGATTTTCATAACAAGATTTTCAAAATAAAATTTCCGGTACACATAAAATTCTGGAACAAAATTTTCAAAACATAATTTTTGGAATAAGCTTTTTAGAATGTATATAATACCTTCCAAAAAAATATTTTTTAGATTGTATTTCCAAAACAAAATTTCTAGAATACATAAACTATGTTTTAAAAGAAAACTTTTCAGAACTAAGATTTTTTTTACAAAGTTATCCTTATCTTCTTCTTCTACGGTAATAGCGGTAGTAGGGTGGAGTGAAGGAGAATGACAAAACAATTCAGTCAATTTATCCTATTATTGGAATGTAAATTAAAAAATGAGGGGTGCAAGGAAGTAATTCCCTTAAAAAGATTATTAGATATGATTGTGAACTATATAAATGTATGGAAATATTGTCCAAGAGAGAAATAGATCTGATTCATGTGTTAACCAAATAATCAGTGCGACACTGAAAAAGTAGTTACTTAATACATGTAAGTAACTACAATAATAAAAAAGATGCAGTTCATTTGTCACCTGGTCAAGATTATCTTAAACTTGACAATCTCAACGGTAGTAAATCAACCATAATTTATTAGAATGGAAATTGCATTTCTTTCCTTGCATATGATCCAAGTACAGAAGGAAACAATCACAAGATTCATTGAATGATTGCAGAAGATGGTCTTCTTCATAGTGTAGATAATATAGTATTTAAGAAAATGAAAAGTTGGACTAATCATTGTTAGAAATGTTTTTGTTATTTCTTTATTTTCAATAAAAGAAAGCTACTTATTATAATAGCAAGTTTTCTTATTAGTTTTCTTATTTTTTGATACTTGTTACATTTACAAAGTTTGTTGCATAATTATCTTTATATTAAATAAAAGCTTTTGTTAAAACATTGAGTTGAGGTTGGACAATCAATTACAATATTTATATTTTATCTCCTCATACTTTTATTATCATTTAGGATTTAAGTATCATTATTACCACAAAAATATATAAATAAATTTAAATGATTATTTTTACACCTTATAAAAATTAATTTGTATATTTAATCTT
>Ga0099825_1003977_pt1 | contig 19538 bp, 10 predicted proteins | sample SiratroredBW_FD_76838 | JGI IMG/M metagenome (GOLD analysis project Ga0099825, IMG submission 76838) | Root nodule microbial communities of legume samples collected from California, USA - Siratro red BW | ecosystem: Host-associated > Plants > Roots > Nodule | place: USA: California | collected... | reverse complement strand
AGAAATTCTGTTGAAGGAACCATAATATACACTGGAAGAATCATTTAGAATATTTACCGGTGGATTATTGAACGACGAAGTAATGATATTTGCTACTGAAAATAATGGCACTTCTGAAGCCATTACAGGTGATGAATTCTTGCAAATGGAACAAAATCAGAGTTAGCACGGTGGAGCTCTCTCGGTTAGAGAGCTCTAATATCATAACAGAGATATCATATTAACCACATGGTATGAAAATATAGAAATGAATAGAAATGAACGAAAAAGAACAAAGGATATGAGAGTAAAAATGTATATCTTTTCTTATTCTTTTGATGAAAGAAAATGTTGTATATATAGAGTATATGGAATAACAGAATCATATCAGAATAATTAATCTAACATAATCACTAATGATTCTTACATAATAATTATTTATTATTCGTTAATATACTCTAACAGAATCGCTAATTATTTTTCCATAATAATTATTTATCATTTGTTAAAGGGTATCATGGATATTTTGCACAAGATGTCTTATGGAGATTTTAAATTGTGAAATCTGTTACACAGAATTTAGGATGGAACTAGATGGATAAAAGAGGAGTTTAAAAAATTTGAGGTTTTAATTGAGAAATTATATTATGTTCCTCGTATTATCTATCCTAACTAACACTAAATTCCACCAAAATCGCATTCAATCTTAAAATACAACATTGATGTGCAACAACCAACCAGGCAAACCACACTTGCCGTCGTCAAACCGCAAATACACCGCCGTTAAAATAGAAAGAACCTATGGCTGTAACTAATGGCACCCACGCCACACACCAAACCACCAAACATAATCGCAAAAGAGAAGATGACAATGGCACAGAGAGAATGCGAACGAGACTAAAAACGACTGATTGAGAATGGGAGAGATAAAGAAAGAATGGAAGGAATAAAGACCTTAAGTGGCACGAAGAAAATGAAAGCCAAAAATTTTTTAGAACCCAAAACCTATTTAATTTTTATATTTGGTTGCCCTGAAATCGTGCTCAATTTAAAAAAAAAAAATTACCACATCAGCACCAAGTCATCGCCACGTCAAGTTGTCATTTGGTTGTTATGACACATTGTGATACAAATGAAGGAAAGACCTGAGGTAACTTTTTACATGTGTTATAGCCACCCTAGCGGAAAACATTAAAAGAAAAAAATTCGAAAGTTTTCTGAATAAAGTAACTTTTACACTTGTTTGGCAAAGTCAGCAGACGGTACATGACTAAAGGCAACTCTTAAGTTTTCTTCTCTTCCTTCGGTGTCCCTTTCTATGCTTCTCACAAATTGTCTATTCCTTTCTTTGCTACAAATCCTATTCCAACTCTCTTTTGCAATGGTCGGTTTACAAATCCTATGAAGTAAGTTCTTTGACTCCAACACTCTTGAAAGAGAGAAAATGAGTAACGACTTTATCCACTTGAAGCAAAATCAATAAAATCTTTTATCTGGTCTTTTTTTTTCATTTGGAAAGTGTCAATATTATTTTGTTTTTTTGAACTAAAATGTTTATATTTTTCTATTTCAAAATCAGAAAAATCTCTTACCTAACCTCTTTTTCATTATGAAAATGTCAATGGAGATTTTTTGCCACCATCTGAGTTCTTTAGGATTTAAAGTACGATTTTTCTTCTTCTCTATTTAGTTTGTATGATTTTGTTTTCATGACTCCAAAAGTTCATCTCTTTTTGTTACAACAAATTGGTAACATCTATTATTTGACCTCTTTTTGATTTTGAAAGCCTCAATGGATATTTGTTTTAGAAGTCTGAGTTATTTAGGATTTAAAGTACGATTTTTTTTCTTTTTTGTTTGGTTTTGTATGATTATATTTTCATAGCTTAAGAATGCTACCTCTTTCTATTAACAAAATTTGTAAAATCTTGTATCTGATTGTTTCTTCATTTTTAAAGAATCAATGGAGATTTATTGTTGCAATCTGAGTTCTTTTTCTGATTTGTTTTGTATGACTTTGTTTTCACAACTTAAAGTCTATCTCTTTCTCTTACAATATTTGTAAAATCTCTTTCTTTAGGATTTAAAGTGCCACTTTTTTCCTTTTTGTTTATTTTTATATGATTTTTCATAGCTTAAAAATGTTATTTCTTTCTATTACAAAATCAATAAAATCTCTTACTTGACCTCTTTATCATTTTGAAAGCGTCAATTGAGATTTGTTGTCGCCATCTGAGTTCTTTCGAATTTAAAGTATGATTTCTTTCTTTTTTGTTTGGTTTTGTACAATTTTGTTTTCACGACTTAAAATATATCTCTTCTTCTTACAGTGTCTATAAAATATCTTACCAAACCTCTTTTTCGTTTTGAATGTGTCAATGGAGATTTATTATCATTTGAGGTCTATAGGGTTTAAAGTACAATTTTTTTGGTACTCTAGTTTTGCATTTTCAAAGCTTCTATCTATTTTTGTTTATGGTTTAAAGTTTATCTAATTTTGTCTCTATTTTGGTTCATTCTGTTTGCAAAGAGTGTAAAATTATGCACTAGTGAAAAAAAAAACACATTCTACAACAAGAAAAATAGCGGTTAAAACGCAATCGAGATAAACAAAAATGCGGTGACATTTTTGAAATTATGTGCAAAGATGCTACAACGGTTGAGCTAACTAACCACTGTAGTATATACTGTAAAATAAAAATTTAAAATTCGATTTGGCGGTGGCGATACTACAATGGTGGGGAGCTCCCAACCTTGTAGTACTTCCCTCTAGGAGTGCGTGTCAAGAATGTAAAAATAAAAAAATTTAAAATTGGGTTTAGTGGTGACGATGCTACAACCACGATTGATTCAACTGCGATAAAAAGTACTGAAGATACAAACGCGGTTGTACAACCGCGATGGAAAGTATAACATACCACCGCGGTTCTTCAGAAACCGCGTTAAAAAATGGTACAAAAGGTTCACATACCAGCGCGGTTGTAGAGGGAACCGCACTGGTATGGCACATACAAACGCGGTTGTTTATTAACAACCGCGTTTGTAAATTAAACTAATTCTAAATCCTTCAGCCGCAGTTTCACAAACCCAATCAGAGCACAGTATTGAAATGGCAGAGACATTTATTGTTCAGTTCAATTTTCTGCACATAACTAGGCCACGTCCTGATGGGAGAGAAAGGAGAAAATGAATGATTATAGAAATATATATATCTTGTGTAAATAAAAGTATGATAAGAAATAATCGAGTGAGTAGAGAAGTCAATGTCCACCCAAACATGCATAAACCCATCTAAATATTGAACTGATTAATGTCTTCTTGGGCATCAAAGAGTTCTCGTGACAAAAAGAAGAAATGAAAGAATTTTATGATAGGGAAAAAATGAGCAGCTTCTTAAAGTGATGGGAAAGGATATTTTAATTCAGAGTTTCATATCAAAACTCACTCAGTATAGCTAAACCTTCAAAAACTCAAATAACCTTTTTTCGTTGACCCTCTTTATTTATGTATCATGTATTATTCATATGTAGTCGTAAAACTCCTCCTATGTATACTTTTATCTGCAAAATTAATGGTGGAGAGTAGTATCCTATACATCAACTTTTCCAGGTTCGTGCATATGACTTTTCCAACTATAGCTCTCAGATCTTGCATCTTCATCATCTTCCATACTGTCACCTTCAGTTGGGGATGTTCCTCCTCAAGACCCTGCAGTCAAATGAAGGGGACTTTGAGGAGAACCTGACCCTGAACTGCTAACTTTTGAGGAGACATCCACAAACCTCCAAGAACTACAACTTGGTGATTAACACTTGCTGTTGGAACTCTCTGCGTATGAAGTTGATATTTCTGCAATCATACATAACCAATCATCAATCAAAATCCAAACTTCATAACACATGAAAATCTTAGCTTGAAACTTTTCCTCAATGGTCACCATACAACTAAACAAGCAGTTAAAGGGACGAAAAAATGCTAAAAACTCACTTGTAAGTGGCTTTTCACTTCATCGTTAGTCAGGCCATCAACCTGCATCAGCTCTCTGATTTGCTTTGGTTGAATAAACAACAACAAACAAAAAATCAACTTCTTACCTTGAGAACCTCTTAGTTTCTGCAAACCACTAACAAATCGTCAGTGCAATTCAGGGGGACCAACATCTCCTCTGCTTCCTAGCAATCTGCTGAAACGATGATGCCCTCAAACTGGGATGAACAGTAGGAGGAAGAGAAGAAGAAACAGCCCTATCCACAGAAATTGCAGTGCTCTGATTCCACTATCCACTGTAACTGCCATTTTTTCAACCAAATAAAACCCAACATAAATATTAGACAAAACATAAAATGCCGGGGATCGAACATCCCCGGACTCAAAGAGAGAGAGACATGGTGGTGGGGGTGGCTGCGAAAGAACCTCTACGTGGTGGTCGGGGTGGCTGCGAAAGAACCTCCACGTGGTGGTGGTGGCCGCAGAACCAAAACCGCGGAGAGAGAGAGAGAGACGAGAGAGAGGTTGGTCGAATGGCGAGGGAGGGGGAGAGGCACTGCTAGGAAGAGGAAGACAATGCACTGACTTGTTACGCGAGGAAGAAACAGCAACAGCAAAGGAAAGAAGAAGAGGCAGCAACAAAGCAAAGGAAAGAAATAGAGGGCACGCGTGGGGGGAAGAGTTTCTGTGCCATAAAAGAATAGATACAAACGTGGTTGTTAGTGGCAACCGCGTTTGTATGTAGGATATGAACGCGGTTGCCACTAACAACCGCGTTTGTATCTTCCTCCAAAACAATTTTTAAACTATTTTGCAGGAGGATACAAAGGCGGTTGTTAGTGGCAACCGCGTTTGTATCCTCTTGCAAAATAATTTAAAAATTGTTTTGCAGATATAAACGTGGTTGTTTTAAGAACTGCGTTTGTATCTCCCTGCAGTTTTCAATAATAAATTATTTGTGGCTTATTATCGCAGTTCTTGCGTCAACCGCGTTGGTATAGTCTTACTTAATTTAAAAAATGCAACCGCGTTCTTTTTAATTGCGGTTCATTTTTAACCGCGATGATATCCTGCCTTTAAATGTCTTTTTTCTACTAGTGCAACCAACCGCTATAAAAATTAGGGATTTGGAGATACTATTGCGATTGGAAGCTTCCAAACGCAGTAGTAGGGAGATACTACAACGATTGGGAGCTCCCAACCACTATAGTATCCCCTGTTTTAATCCTCGCACACATTGTTTTTCTCTTACACTTTCGTTTCTCCTTCACTGAGCACATTGTTTATCTTCTCCTCCACGTCGTCGTTGCTTTTGCATGTGCCTTTTTACTTCCAAAGTTTGATTCACTCTTTGTGTTTGATTCACACGTTGGTTTACGCAGTGGGTATTGTTTTGGTTTCGTGTTTAGGTTTCACATTCACTGATATGTCGTGTTTTCACTACTTGGTTCACTTATCTAATAAAGTTTTTGATGATAACAATACTCCAAGTACGTGTTTGTATTTAGTGATCTTACATTTTTGTTACAATAATATTCACAAATCTCTAAACATGATGAGTATGTACAAATGAGTATGAACTACAAACCACCTAGATAAGTGTTTATTTATTTAAAATTAAAAGAAGTGGAAAGTTAAAAATAAATAAATATAAAAATAGTAAATGTTTTAAATCTATTTTGAAATCTAGTTTCAATTTTATTTTGAGATCAATTGTCTACACCTTGGTTCATGGTTTTATCAAGTTTTTCTTACAATAAAATTAATTTGATCTAGCGTATTTTATTTACCTGCATGTATTTACGGAAACTTTTTGAAATTGAGATTGGACTGTTATGTTGTTATAACTAAATACAAAAACAATTCAAAATGATTTTGCTACACAGAATTTTTATTTGATTTGTTTCTAAATATGAAAAACAAAATAAAGTGCCTTTCACAGAAATATCAAAGTGCTTTACCGTTTGTATTTGTTCATAGTGGAAATCATTCAAATTATTATGGAATATTTAAACGTAATTAATTATTTCAAATCAAAGATATATTGTGTTGTTTAAATTGTTTCTATATGCATATAAAGTCGGTTTGAATGCAGAATCAAGAATAGAAGTTGTTCTTCCAATGACTAGTTTCAAAATTAGATGGTTAAGATTTTATTGCAGAATCAAGAATAGAATTTGTTCTTCTAACAACTAGTTTCAATATTAGATGGTTAAGATTTTAATGCAGAATCAAGAATAGAAGTTGTACTTCCAACGACTAGTTTCAAATTTAGATGGTTAAGATTTACCTGTCAAGCATCCAACGACTAGTTTTTACAAAGCTACATATAGAGGAACAATTTCAAGTTGAAGAACAGAAAAAAAAAATAGAAAAAATACATTGAAGAAATAGAGTATATACTAAGTGTCTATTGTAAATCTGCTACTGAGAGCATTTAGAGTTTTAGGGTGTGAGAAAATTGTGTAATTCTTCACCTGGAGATTGGTACCGCTATAACATGGAGAGGTTTGTGTACTCGTTATAACTTGGAGAGATTTGTGTACACGGATAACATAGAGAGGTTTGTATACTCATTGTAACCTAGAGATGTTGGTGTACTTGTTCTAATTATTTATTGAATAATGGAACCTTTTAAACGGTTTGTTCAAGAGAGAACTGGACGTAGCCCAAGAGATTAGGGCGAACCAGTATAAAACTATTCTATCTGTGCTTATATTTTCTTGCCTTAGAAAATCTTGCTTGGTGGTTTTTGTTTACAACAAATTGAGTTCAGACTCCATTCAACCCCCCTTCTGGAGCCAATTGTTCCTACAGATGGTATCAGAGCTAACCTTAAGGGTTAGTTCTTCATAGGAGTTGAGGCACGATCCTACAAGAACTCAATGGAAGGAGACAAACTATAAGTGAGTCGAGCACCCTTGTTCAAAGGTCAAAATTATGAGCTTTGGAAGATTAGGATCACTGGCTTCATCTAATATAACGGTATGAAGTTAATTAATATTATTAAAAATGGAATACCATCACTGATTGATAAATCAGGAGATCTGCTACATTTTGAATCTATGACTAAGAAGGAAAAGTGCATGTGTCAAAATAATGCTAAAGCTAGACACCTTATAATGGGTGCTTTATCTGAGGAAGAAATGTTAAAGGTGCATGTCATGGTCAGTGCTAAGGAGATGTGGGGATATTCTTGTTCTCACAAGGTTCGAAAGAGGTAAAAAGAAATAAATTAACTATGCTTAAACATCAATATAAAATGTTTGCTATAGAAGATCATGGATCTATACAATCTATGGTTTTTCATTTGTAAGTTATCCTAAACAGTCTGAGATCATTAGGGTCAACTATTAGTCAATATGAAATCAATGATAAAATTCTCAAAATTTTACCTGTTAAATGGAGAGCCCAAGAAACTGCTTTCAGAACTTCTAAAGATCTCAAGGCTATGTCTCTAGAGGAATTGGTAGATATTCTTACTATATATGAGCAGGACATATAGAATGATACAGGTTCAAGAAAAGGGAAGGGTTTGACTTTGAAATCATCTCAAAAAATGTAACAATGTCCCATCCAAAGCCCCAGAAGCTACTGATGATATCTTCAAAGAATTGGATTCTGATAAAGATGATGAAATCCTGTTGGACGTCTAGTCAAAAAGAGAGAAAACTACAAAAGCAGGAGGTTTAAATCCAAAGAAGGAAAAGAAATCAAAGATAGGATTGTATGTTATGGATGTAAGAAGCCAGGACACTTAAAATCAGAATGTCCTGATCAGCTTGAAGAGAAAGAGGAGATAGGAAAGAAGAAATTCTCTAAAAAGAAAAAAAGCCTCATGTCAACCTGAGAGGATTTGGACTCGTCTAGGTCTGATACTAATGAGGAGTCAAACATAGGTTTCGTGACTGATGTGGCAAATAACTCCATGCCAGAGGACTTAGATAACGAGGTAGATTTTATTAATATTGACAGTTCACATTTAGCTTATCAAGAAGCAATATCTAATAATGGTATGATTGCATCTTCATATAAAACCTTGAAAAAAAATTATAAAAATGCTTGCAAAGAAATTGAATTAATGCAGCAAGAGAAAGCTAGTCTAAATGATATTTCTCTCAAAAACATAGCTTCTCCAAGAAAAAAGAAAGATTGTGTAATGAAAATAGACACCCTAAAAGCGACCTTGCTATTAAGAACAAAAATCTCAAAAACTTGGAAAAATAACTTGTGTTAATTAGAGAAAAATTAGGAAAAAGGCTTATTGAAACAAATGAGACAAACATTAATGATATTATAATTGAAAATATGGCTCTTAGAAAATCTTTATCTCATTCAAATACAGATGAAAAATCTCTAAAGATGTTGATAGAAAGTTCTAAGAAGCCTCATGATAAGAAAGGAATAGGTTGTGATCAAAATACATCATCTAGTTCTTCCATTGTACATCTTATTTCTGCAGGAACCTTCAAGAATAAATCTTGGAGGAAAACTAACATAAAAGGACCCAAAACAGTGTGGGTACCAAAAGAGAAAATTCTTTCTCTTGCAAAAATATTAAGTCCAAACAAGAAGACTCAAACATTGGAATTGGAAAAATGGATGATCATTGTTCATAAAGGTAAGAAAGTATACATTCCCAAAACTGAGAGACAAGAGACAAAGATGAACGTGATTTGTTGGAACTGGTCAGATAAGGATGAGACATTCACATTTTACTAACAAAGGTTCATCTAAGATTAGACGGTTTGTCCCATCTACAAGATAAGTATGTATTTTTTTCTTGCATTTGTTAGTCTAAATCTTTTACACATTATACGGTCTAATAGAGTTTACATGTATTTGATGATATGTGATTGTATAGGCAAGGTGTCATATTTTCTGCACAATTTTTTAAATTTTATTTGCACTGACTTGGTTTCTTCAAATTTGTTTTATTTTATTTATAAATCAAGTGTGTGTTTTTGCAAATTGAAATTAAATATTATTTTATAAGACATCATGTTCAAAAGGGTACTATTGTTTTGCAATTTGTCTCTGATGAACAATTAGCAAATATTTTAATAAAACCCTTGTGGAGGAATATTTTAAATATTTAAAAGAACTTTTATGTATGGTATTAATTGAATGATGGAAAATATCAATTTGCTTAAACTCATTGCATCAAATATTTTCATTTAATTTTATCTGCATCTATATATGTTACTTTTAATGCATGATTCAAGTTTTTAAAATCATATTTTTTTCCATTTTCAAGAATCATTTAGGCAAGATTCATGTATAAACAAGATATATTAATTTCAATATTGTTATACATATAAAAACATGACTAAATAGTATCTTTATCAGCACTTCCCTACAACAATGATGATTTCTTAAATCAACCCCTTTCTGTGATGAGAAAAAGGGGGAGAAAGAGAAAATATGGAAAATAATTAAGAAAAATGATCAAAACTATTTTAGAAAATAATTTGAATAGTTTTGGATTTGTTTTATAATTTTATTTTTATGCAGTTGTGCATTTGCATGTTTTACATCAAATAAATTCTTCTGTTGTTTCATCTCTTAATACTTTTGTAATTATTTCTTCTTAAGACTTGTAGTTTTGTCATCATTAAAAGGGAGAGATTTTTGAATCATTAAAGGATCCAAAGTCCCTTTAGGTGGTATAATAATTTAATAAAGTTTTGATGATAACAATACTTCAAGTATGTGTTTGTATTTGATGATCTCACATTTTTTTTATAATAATATTCATAGATCTTTAAGCATGATGAGTATGTACAGATGAGTATGAATTGTAAACCACCCAGATAAGTGTTTATCTACTATTATTTTATTATATTAATTTTGTTTCAAATTAAAACAAAAGGAAAGTTAAAAATTAAATAAATATAAAAACAGTAAATGTTTTAAATCTGTTTTGAAATCTGCTTTCAATTTTATTTTGAGATCAAATCATTCGCTGCACCTTGGTCCATGGTTTTATCAAGTTTTGCTTTTAATAAAATTCATTTGATTTAGCATATTTTATTTACCTATATGTATTTGTAGAAACTTTTTGAAATTGAGATTGGACTATTATGTTGCTATAGCTAAATATAGAAACAATTAAAAGAGATTTTTCTACACACAATTTTCATTTGATTTGCTTCTAAATATGAAAAAGAAATTAAAGTGTCTTTCACAAAAATATCAAAGTGTTTTAACGTTCAAATTTGTTCATAATGGAAATGGTTCAAATTATTGTGGAATATTTCAATGTGATTAATTGTTTCAAATCAAAAATATCTTATGTTGTTTAAATTGTTTCTATGTGTAGATAAAATTAGTTTTGTAAAATAATTTTAGGCTGAGTTCAAGAGGGGGGTGAATTGAACTTAGAAATTTTTCGCAAACAATTATCAATTTTCAAAACTGGATGAAAATTCTTTATCAAAACTACTGAAAAATGATTTTTATGAAATGTACATTAAATGTTCAATAGATTCTAGAGCATAACCAATTAACTGAAACAAGATATAGTAAAAATTTAATCAGATCAGATGCGGAAGCAATAAACTGAAGCAAAAAGTTTTTCAGAAAACTCAGAAAAGAATTGGTAAACTGAAAATAGTATATTCAAACAGATAGTAACTGCAGACAAAAAAGAATCAGTTAATTGATGAATCACAATCAGCATTGTCAAGAACTCAGTTCAAAGAAATCCAGTAACAATCAAATTTTGATCAACAATAGTGAAAGCAATTAAGATTAAACAAGATTCAAGAAATACTAATTATTTTCAAGAAAATTAATTTTTAGAAATATAAACAAATGTATAGTAAACATAGTTAATTGGAAAATAGATCAAACAACTGAATGTAATATAGAACAGGTTTAGTAAAGACTCAAAGTAATCAATAGAAGAAGAAACCAATCAGTTATACGCGAAGAACAATTAATTGCCCAAACAACAGAAACAAAGATAAATGTTCAAGAAGAGAGAAAGAAAGATCAAGAACATAAGATTTTATCCTGGTTCACCCTTCCTCAAGGGCTACGTCCAATCCTTTGCCAACTAGCAAAGATTTCCACTAAAAAGATCACAAAGATCAGTTTTACACACAATACAATACTTGCAACTCGCAAGCAACCACTGCTCCCAACAGTAAACAACCTACTAAACCCTACAGTAATTGTTTAACCAATGCAAAACCTACTGTAGTAACCAATTGCAATTACACACCCTATGTAATATGTAACAGCAAACTCACAGTACAAGAAGTTTCAAGAATAGAACAATCTCAACAGTGATTTTACTCAAAAATATTACAATGGTTTAAAGAATAGGGTAGAAACACTTAGCTCTGTATAAGATCACTGTTACACAGATTCACTTTCAAACCAATGCTCCAAGATTAGTGTTCTTGAAGAAAAATGGATTATCAAAAGCTCTCAAGGTGTTTAACACATTTTCTCTCTCTTAAAGTTTCACAAAGTTTGTACAAAATGAATTCGATACTTGAAAATCACGTGCCTCTCCTTTATATAGAAAAATTGTTTTAGTCTCCATTAAAACTTCAATCGATTGTAATAACTGTTCAATCAATTGAATTTTTCTATGACAAAAACTATCAAGTTCAGAATAAAACCAGTTTATTAAATTTCTATCTAAAACATCTTTAATAGAATACTTTGATTAATTTGATTAAACAAATTGATCTTTAGAGCTTACTTTGAATTATGAAACATGCAACACATGATTTTATATCAAGAGAAAAACTCACACACATACAAAGCCTAAGTCTAGGACCAAAATCTTCAACCAACTTCATGGTTGTCTTTGCAGTCCTCTTGATTCTTTAGACTTCATTCACTTGTTGATTTCATCAAATCCTCTAGTAACTCTTGGTGCTAACAATCTCCTCCAATTTTATGAAAGCAAACAGTTGTGTGTTGAGTTGCATCTTTCAATCCTGAATAAACTGTACTCTAGAACAGTTGATTAGTGATCTGTAAATTCAATAAATTTAGAGCAAAAGCTAAACCAGACTGAGTTAATTGAAACAATTAATTATAATTCCTTATGATTAACAAATCAGTTCAGATCCACTTTTCTATAATTATGCAATTGCTCCCCCATACTCCATTGTCTCGTTTGAAGTATGAAAAAATGAAATAGTTAGAAATCAGAACCATCTCAAAATAAACACATAAACCATATTTCATTCATATAGAAACACATAACATATCCGGGCAGCAAATGTGAGTGAGTGATCAGTAGGATTTACAACATTTTTGGACAGATTACAAACAGGATTAAAGGATCATCTAGGTAGAGCTGGACTAGCCAGCATGAGACATAAGTAGCAGCAGTAGAGAAATAAAAAGAAATTGAAACAAACATAGAACAATAATAAACAACAACACAACGACACCCTATGCATCTAATGCAACATCACCAATACTAGACCAACAACCAACACACCAGACAGACCTACTTCTCCCCTTTTACATTCATCAAATTGGGATGAAGAACCAAATATGCAAGTAATATCTCATTCATCTGGCCTATAGAGCATCTAGCCTGATTTGAATTGGACATCCTCAAGAGTGCCTTCGATGTTCTCGAATCTTGTTTCGCAATATTAATGGTGGCTTCTCTCCTCTTCATGCATGGTATGCAGTGTTGAAGCTAGTGAAAAACCTTCTAAAGTGTTGATTTGATGAAGAAATTACTTTAAGACACTAGATTCTAGGTTTGGGTTGGTTCTAACTTGGATTAGGTCTCTCATGCATTTATTAGTGTCAATTTATCACTTGCTTGCATTGCTCTTACTCAAGTATAAGTGAAAATATTATTTTCAAAACATTTTAAAAAATATAAGTGCTACAAATAAAATTTAACATGTTAAATTTTGAAAACAACCTATTAAATTTTTTAACAGATTGACTGGCGCATTTTTAAAATGGGCTACAACGCGCGTTTTGAAATATGTCTTCGATTCAAAAAGGTTTTCACTCATTTTTCAAAAGATTTTGAGAGTGTTTCTTGGAGAGAAAACCCCAAGTGAGAAAGAATCACGAAAGTTTGCAAAATACATCATGATTTCTCACATTTGAAGAAAAGCAAAGCATTCAATTTATTGTTAGGTGTTGTAGCCGCAATCTTAAGGAGATAAGTGTTCTTCTTTTGTGTTTTTCACTGTGTTCAGCTACAACACAAAGTGTTTTTACAGATTGTATTGTGTTCTTGATTTGTTTCTTGTTTGGGTAGTGCTTAATAGGTGTTCTTAAACATTGTAATTGGGAAAATATGTAATTGGATTGTTGTATTGTATTGTTTGCATTCAAAACAGCAGTAGTGTACTGCATTTGCACTAGGAGTGTGCATCTTGTGCAGTGGGGAGCTGCACAAGGGGTAGAAGACCATCTTGTAGGGTTCAACATGGGGTCTTGTGTTTTAATTGTAAACTAAATTGATATAGTGAAAATCCTTGCAAGGTTCTGCAAGGGATTGGACATAGCTCTAGTGGTAGAGTGAACCAGGATAAAAAGACTTGTGTGATCTTCTTGCTCCCTTGTTCTTTCAATTTTCGAACTGCATAAGTGCCATTTTCTCTGTTTACAAGAACAACCTTTGAAAATTAAAGAACAACCTATTAAAATTCTGGACAGATTGAAAATATTCATTATGGTTGTGTTTTAATCGATTAAAATCAGTTTTAACATGTTGAAATTCAGTACTTTACTACAACATATTAATTTTGGTTACTTAGCTATATTGTCTTGTAAATTTGGGTTTATTGGATCTGTTATTGAAAGGTTATCTCTCTTCTGTTTTGATTCACTATTGGTTGATCTAGTGGAACTGTTTTTACTCAGTTTACATAATTCTATGAATTGATATTTGTTTATGGTATTACAAAATTATTTTAGTGAGCATACATCTCAATTCGTGAATCTATTTTGAGCTTGTCACTGCCCCTGTTTGGTTTGTGTGTGTGCGTTTAACTCTGTTGGCATTTTGTGTGATTTTCATAGATTGGTCTAAGTGCATTTGTTAGCTGAATTTTGTGTGCTGCTTGCTGGACAACTGAATTTTGATTGTGACTACTGCTGCATAAATGTCTTGGTAATATGGTGATATATTGGTAATGATTTGATTAATCATTGTATGATCATATTGATTTGGTTTGTGCTATTTTTTTTTTTTACTTTTCCAAAATTCGTTTTAAATCAAAAACTGATTTTGCTGATTTAAACATTCTGTTGCAGTACCGAAAATTCAACCTATTGAAATTTTTTTAACCTATTAAATTCTATTATTGATTGAAAATTGTCTAATGCTGAAAAGGATCTTCAATAGGCTAATTTTAACTTCAATATGTTAAATACGTTTTTCCAGAACTGACAGAATTATTTTAACATGTTTTTTTAGTTCTGTAACAGGTTCTTTTTTACTGATTTTATCTACTGAACTGGATTTTAACCTGTTGTTTGTAAATTTAACATGCTATTTTTGTGTGGCTCTTACATTGTAATCATAGGTTCATAAAAACAACTTTTAAGTTTTCAAAAAGTGTAAATTGTTCAATTCACCCCCCTATTGAACAATGGCCATTTTATTTTTCAACAATTGGTATCTAAAGTGGATTCTTGAAAGTTATTTGAGTTAATCCTAAATGGCTGAAAATAAACTCCCTTTTGCTGAGGGGGCCTTGATTCATAGGCCATCTATGTTTTGTGGTTTGAAATATCAATTTTAGAAAGTTAGAATGAGGATTTTTATTTAATCTATTGATCGCGATGTTTGGGATGCTATTGTTAATGCATCGTATGTTCCTAAAATACTTATTGATAATGTGTATGTTGATAAACCTTGGTGTGATTGGACTGGTGATGAAAGTAGTAAAGCTCAGTATGATAGTGTTGCTAAAAATATAATTACCTCATCACTTAATCTTGAGGAATTTTTCAGGGTCTCACAATGTAAATAAGCTAAAGAGATGTGGGACATTGTTGAATTATGCATGAGGGAATGAGTGATGTTAAAAGAGCAAGAAAGCACGCTTTGATACAAGAATATGAGCTATTTAAAATGAACCTAGGGGAGACAATAACTAAAGTACAAAAGTGATTTACCCACACAGTTAATCACTTGATTGGTCTCGACAAGGTGTTTGATAAGGAGGAGCTGAATATTAAAATTCTGAAGTGCCTGGACAGGAGCTGGCAACCAAAAGTCATAGCCATTTCAGAAACGAGAGACTTATGTACCTTGTAAATGCATTATTAACTAACATTCTCAGATTTTAGGTTGGCTTCTATGTTATGTCTGTGTTAGATTGGGTACAATATCAATTCTTTATGGATTGTATTTGTAGGACTTATTGTCTAAACTAAAAAATATGCCGAAGTTTGATTTTGAATCACACTTGATCTTGCCTACTAGGGCCAAGCTAGTACCTTTCAGTTACATAATTAATGCATGCATTTCAATCTTCATCCTTTCAGGCATGGGTCACACTCGACAGAACACAACTGAATTTTTGTGAGCCAGATAATGCTATTGAAAGCTTTGACCGAGCTTTAGCTATCAAGGTTGGTAATATTTGAGCACATGATTTTCTTTCCTTTTATATTTGTATGAATTTATTTCATTTTAATTTAATTTCCTTATGACAACAAAGTTATAACCAATAAATATTAGGATAGTCTCCTCGTATACGTTTATACATGTCACTAGTAGAAAAAAGGAATTTCATGTCGGTTAATTAAGGCTTACAAATTCGGTTTCCAGACCGACGAAGTAAATGGCGACGTAGTAAACTACGTCGGTTAAAAAAGCCGACGTAGTATATGGTGTCACTACATCGGTGGAAACATAATTAGCCAACGTAGAGTGTGATACCACTACGTCGATTAGAAAACCAACTCACTGATGTCATATTGCAAGACAAAATTGTATTTCAGTGTGCGAATGGGATACCACGTCAGTTAGTATACTCGTAATCAACGTGGTACATACTGAAATTGAAAAAAAAAAAGCTTTTAACATCGGTTAATATACTCTTACCGACATGATATCTCCATCTCTGTAATGTAGATTTGTGCCATTCTCTATGTCGGTTAAGGTCATAACTGACATAGTGTTTGAAGTTTTGTTTTTTTAATATGCTGGTAGGTTTTGGTTTCTAGCCAAACCTGCATCATATACAAACCAAACCCAGATAGACAGATTCATCGAATTAGTTTTATATACATCTAACAACAGTTATACAATTGTTATAGATATATATATATATATATATATATATATATATACATCTAAAATAAATATGTCTAAAATGTAAACATTTTTTTTATATATGAACATCTACAAATTACTTCTAACTTGAATAAAAAATCTTGTCCATTCATTTTGGATGTCCTGTATCGCTTGACTGTCCAACGACTCTTAGTCTTGAAAAAGCTGAAATACATAACAAGTGTTGTTAATCATGTTATGTGAAACCTAAGAATGATATTTTATCTACAATTAAAACATGCTCATACCTCCTCCGAAGAGTTAGTGAAAGAAGCTCTGGTAATGGTTTTCATCCAATGCATGACATAGTACCCACATTCCCAACTACCTTGTGGCTTGTGGCACTTTCATTATACATAAATCATTAAATAAGTACAATACTAATTTTAATAAATTAAATTTAGAATTATATGTAGAATTAAATACCTTAGGTGTTATCCAACGAAGGTTGTGGAATGTGGTCATCGATCTTCTGCCAAGAACATTACAAACATTAATTGCACTAAAATCCAAAAAATTAGTAACTTCCAAATTATGAAAACAAAATTTAAAGTTAATTAAATCAAACCTTTGTACTACTTGTTTCATGCCTGAAGTTGGCTTCTTATGTAGTGAACAAAACCATACCACTATGTTATCTGTCGGGCAGATAAGCATGAGTTGCCAATGGGACCTAAAATAGTTAATCTATTAAACTCAAATTCTATAAATAACTTAAGAAATATAAATATGTGAAACTTACGAATGCATAACTGGGGCAAAGTAGATATCTTTTCTAGATTGTTGAATCCAATTTTGTATGTATGCCTGGCAGTCCATTTTTTTATTTCTAGACCTTTGTATACTTTGAGGCTCAAGGAATCCATAAATATCTAGATTCCCTGTGATATAAATTATATCATTTATGTACCTGCATTGTTAATATAAATATTAGTAAAAGTGGATGCTAAAACATATTTTATTATATAATATGTAAAAAGGATACTTACATCATCTATAATTGTATACATGCAATGTTAATAATCTAAGATCCCGAGAGGATTTCAATGACATCTTGATATGATATGTATAAGGGTACACCATTATTGTCTACCCCAAAGATGCTTGCTTCCCAACGAATTAAACAAGGTGAGCCGAATAACTCGGCAGAGATCCTAGCCAACTTCTGAAGTGGATTGACGTCTATACGGAGTGGTTGGCTAGGACTTACATCACTAAGATCTGGGGATTTGTCTTTCCTCTCACCACCCTGTAACACAGAAACAATATGTATCAATTCAAATGACATTAAGTGTCAAATTAAATAAGATTAAGTGAAATCATAACATACCTGAGGCCTTCTAGAAATGGGCCGTAGGAGATGTGTAGGCCACGCAATAAATGTCCCAAGTGCCTCTCCCACAAATCTAACCTTTGATGTGGGCACTGGCACCTTGGCATCTGTCTGTCTAATATCTTTGACAACCACTTTGGCGAAATCATGTCCTAGAGGCATCGTGTGGATGGTCGAAGTGCTGCCATAAACTCTCCCAATTGCCACCAACTGAGGAGGCTCTCCAACAAAAAGCTTACATCAATATGACGTATTGGTGTTTGTATTGTCCTCCTCGTCCTCAGCAACACAACTCCCCTTTGTGTTGACTCTCCTTCCAGTAGCTAGTTCTACAGGTTCATGTACAGGAGTGTGTTGTTGTGATAAGGGAATGGATTCAAGTTGCTGTGTCATTTCTCGTCTTAATTCATCTTTTAATTCACTTCTCAATTCCTCTCTCAATCTAGCTATCTCGTCTTTTAAGCTAGCTTTCTTAGATGATGAGCTAGAACGGGGAGCGACTTCGAAGAATTGTTTTGCTCCCACACCAAACCTAGCAGTCCTGACACGACCGGGGTGCTCTTCTATGCCAATAACAACAGTCAATATATCTTGTCTTCCTTGACTGACAAAACTTCCTTGGAAGCTCTGCTCCACCAGGGAATCCTGAAAAAAAAAATGTCAACAATAATTACAAAAGTAAGACATTACATATCATGAATTTATTATTCACTTACAATCCTTTGGGCAATCTCTTGTGCCTCAACAGATGTCATCTGTCCTCCTGGTTTAGTCCTAGCCATCTTTCGTTTCTCATGTCGACTAAGAGGGGATGGAGGAGAAATATAATCATCTGAGGATGATTGATCTTTTAATTTTCTTATCTTTTCTTCAATCATCCTCGTCTCCAATAAATCATACACCCCCCCTCCCGAGACAAGCGGTTGGGGGTGACATTCCTATGCTGAATGTCTTGAGTTTTCCTCCTCTTGTCCTAGACAATAACAAATGAAGTGGTTACATTGTCTGATTTACAAAAATTCAAAGTCATATGAAAAAATCAAACCTGCCCAGAGGGATCCTCTTTACTTTGGACAAATTCTGTCTAAGTTTCTTCATCAATCCCATATTTCTCACAAGGGGACTTTCCCTTATATTTACCAAATACGTAAATACTTGTCAACCTTGTCTTAAAATTTATCCATTTTAAAGCAATGGATGACATAATCTTCTTCCTAATGTTGTTAGACGATTCAAACTCAAAGTGTGTCTGCAAAATCAAGTAAATAAGTCATTAAACATATAACAAAAATACTCATTATTTCATTAACCTTTAAATGAATGACTTGCACAAAGATCCTGCCAAATTAGTTTTTTATCTGCTTCGGTGACATGTTCCCATTTAGGAAGCAAAATAGAAACCTTTGTACGGGCAAAAACTCCAAAATAACTAACAAACTTTGGATGATTAGGGTCGTGACTCTTACCAGTCTGAGGGTCTATGTTAACTGGGACCTTAGAACCACCCAGATGATTCACTATAAGAGCTGTCAAGCGAGTAGCTTCCCTATTCTTCCTCGACTGTTCGGCCATGACTTGTAAAAAAACACAAACTTCCAAATTAAAACTTAAAAAAAATAAGTAAACATAATCTACTTCATTATTAACAATTCTAACTTAAAATAAAGAACAATAACAAATAAATAGTATTTATTATTATTATGACAGTGTTATAATGTTCTTCCATATTCCTTCATTGTGATCACTCCGAGTAACATGTACTTCATCAACATCATTTTTGTCATTCATTGGAGGTAATTGTCTGCATAATGAAGGATTGTCAATATAGAATTTAGATATTCATGACCGTATGCGTCGTCCCGTATCTAACTTTTATTGAAAAGAAATTTGTAAATGTGAGAAATAAATAAAAATATTGTTTTCTTGTGCTTTATTTTAAAATAATTT
>Ga0099825_1003973_pt1 | contig 19555 bp, 11 predicted proteins | sample SiratroredBW_FD_76838 | JGI IMG/M metagenome (GOLD analysis project Ga0099825, IMG submission 76838) | Root nodule microbial communities of legume samples collected from California, USA - Siratro red BW | ecosystem: Host-associated > Plants > Roots > Nodule | place: USA: California | collected... | reverse complement strand
CAAAAAAAAAAAAAAAATAAAAAAAAATATATATATAAATATATATATATATATATATATATATATATATATATATATATATATATATATATATATATCGTGTTAAAAAAAAGTATTTATTTAAAATATTCTGTCCTATTGGAACAATATATGAGTTATTCATTTTTTTTTTTCAACTTCATATTTCACTATTGTGTAAGACAAAACATTCTGGTAGCCATAGAATTTCAAACTTGATTGTTTTCAAGAAAATAAGTTAAATAATGAGAAATAAAAACATCTGATGCTTACTCACTCGTAGCTTCAACATCTACGTGTCATATAATATAAATAATATATATAAACACCAAAATACGAAAAGATACATAGAAAGAATAAATAAATAAAATTTTTATATGTATTATGATGTGATGGGAAAAAAAATATCCATAAATCATTACAGAAATGATCACAGTTGTGAGGAAAATTAATTCACCCCTCTCTTTGAACACATTCCTCAACTGTAACACCATGATGATCAATGTTCCCACAATCTTTTCTCAATCAACAAAGCATCCACGACCTATCACAAACTTTCACAAAGCATTCGCAGAAAAAGAAAAATGATTAAACTGTTACACAAGCCACAAAAGAAAAGAATAAATTAAAAGAACAAGAGAGAAAACTTAAAACTCCTTAGAACTTCCACTCTTCACCCTCAACAATGTGTCTTCATCTGCACTACTCTCAATGTGAACAACACAAAATCACCCTCTTAATGTTTCTACTAAACAAGTATAATAATAATATCAATCCAAGGCTTTGAAAAACGGTTCTCTACATCAGCAAGAAATTTGCTGAGATATCAAGAGCTTCTGTCTGCAATTTGTCTGCAACTTCTGACAATAATATAGATCAAGAATGATAACGAAATCTTAACCGATTGAAATTAAAAACCTTGAATCAACCCCACCACTGATGCACGGCCACACCTTCATCTCTCAACTTCCCATACAAAGCCAAGCACTCCCAATAGGCCCTTCTGTTCTTCCTCTTCATACTCCCTTGCTGTGGCTTGCACTCCAAGAAAAGTTCATCCACCAACCTTATGGCCTTGCTCCTCATCATCTCCTCCACCTCCTCAGCCTCAGCTTTCATCACCACATACTCTTCCTCCTTCACATTCTTCCTCAACCAATCAGACATCTCTATCTGTGGGCCACCCTCAGCCACAGTCTCTATCTTATACATCTCAAAGTTCTTGTTCCTTGTAGGGTACCTCTTCTTGAACCAATCGGTGCCACTCCCTCCATCCTTTTGCGGCAGCCCCACATCGATGAAAACGCGGCGAGGGTAACTCTCCAGCGAATCACCCATCAGATCAGGCAAATACTTGGTACGCTTCAAGTACACCCTCGATTTCCCCGAAGCAGCACGTGGGGGCTCCAGAAGCACGTCCTCTAGGTTTTGCAAAGCAGCTTTCTTTGCCTCTGGCACGTACCCTAATAGCTTTCTCTGCGTGAAGGGCTTGTTCATGGCAAGAGGGTCGGGTTTGGTTTCTTGCTGTTCAGTTGAGGTCGAAGATATCAAGGTAAAGGAAGCTAGAAACAGTGCTAAAAGCATCATGCGGTGAGAAAAAACCTTCCTCATTTCAGAATTAGGTTAAGTAATCACAAGAGATATATGGATATGGTTGGTTCGCAGGGGGCTCAAGAAAAAATAAACAAAAAGAAGATGATAAAGACGATATTTTTTAAGTTTCAAAGAAATTTTTATATGTAGAAGAAGAAAAAAAGAGGTGTAGAAGAGAGAAAAGAGCTTTTGTGGGGGTAATATTTTTAGCGAGTGCAAAATCTGGCTGCAGTGTGATTTCCACCCACAAGGGACATTCTCTTGCTTTCAAATGACAAAAACAGTGACAACAGTTCCCTCATCCGCTGCATCTCCATGTTGGTCCTCGCGATCGGGGTCGATGATGGTTAGGAGCTCATGATGTGTTCATCCGTGTCAGCGTGGCTCGTGGGGCAAACACACTACTTCACCTTCATCGATCACAAATGGATGGAGACGAAGGACAGAGGAGAGAGCTTTTGAGGGTTGGTGGTGATAAAGTTTTGTATTTTCTTTTTGGGTCCAGCTGTTTGAATTAAGAGGGGTATGGATTTGGAGGGAGTGAGCCAGGGTTATATGCATGGAAGGAGAATGAGAGAGAGGAAAACATTGGTTGGTGCCACGAGAATTTAGCTGTGCCATTCACTAATGGCTATATCAACTACCAAAATGGTGTGGTTTGTAATTGCTCCTATGGAAGCGGGGACAGATAGGTCTACGTTGGCATTTGCTTAGTTCATGCAAAATTTCAAGATAATGTGACATTCAATTTGCACCAGAATTGCACAAGACTAATTTCAGAATTGTCTCACGATTTTGTCTGCTAGAATTGGAGAATTCACCAAAAATAAAAACAAACCATGATAATGAGCAGCCAAAATGAGTGTTGGCTCATCTTGATGTCTTTCACTTCCATGAAGTCAAGACTTAGTTCCAATTGTAAGACAGTTGCTTGATAATCAATATCGAGGTTTAGTATTATAATACAACACTGCTTAGAATGGAAATTGAAATTGTAAATCTGCATTTACACTACCCTAAATGGATAAAAAATGAATAGTAAATCTGCATTTACACTACTCTTGACCCGACTTAAGTTCGTTTAGATTAAGAGTTGAAGCGCGCGTTGTAAGAATGTACTACATAAAAGAAATAGACAATAATTAATTAAAAATTGAATATTATTTATTATATTAAACGAATAAAAGTTTTAGTAACATTCAGAAATTATATTTTTATTCAATTTTTTATGTTATTTGTCTATGTTTGACAAAATATAATAGTCTCAGATTAAATGCTCCATGTATTTTTCTTTCTTTCTTTATTACTAACATTTAGTTTTAATTAGTATTTTAGCTTGGTGTTGCTCAAAAGTTAGATATTTATTTTATATAACTATAATTAATTATATTCATAATAAAAACAAGATTTGTAACATTTTAAATAATATTATTATTAATGTTCACAAGAACAATTATTTTAAATATATATATATCTTTATATTCATAGTAAATATTTTAAATAAGGTTGTTTTTAAATTATAAAAGTATATTCCTCTATAATTTGAGTTTTCAGAGATATGACACCTAATCCCTTCAAACATTGCCTGTATAACCGAACATTATTATCTTTTTATGCATTTAAGCATTGTTTGAGGTTATCTTATTTATATTTGATTCATTAAAATGTTTTACATTGTTTTTTATAAAAATTTATAGATATTTTCCTAATGAAAACAAAGTAGTTACATGTGATGCCACCGGATGTCACACTATTTGTCAACAATCTCCTCCTCCAGCTACGATCCACCATGCAATTTAGCTTACCCAATGCCCAAAATTCACTGGGTCCTACAAGTAAACTTGCGATTCAAACAAATCATCCGATACTTAGAGACTTGGGGTAATCCACAATCACTCCCTTCAGTGGAAAGTTTTACATATAAAGCATTGATTTAACATCACCTATGCTTTATACGTTTAGGGAAACATCATCGTCACCTATATGTTTTAATATTTGGACTGAGAACGAAATATTCCCCTAGATGCTCTGATCACTTCAATGGAAGAAGTGGAGCTAAGTACATAGGACTTTGAGGGAAAAACTATCATTTAGGCCTAAAACTAGCTCAATGAACTCATCGGAGGAGCTGCATGAATTAAGATATCTTCAACACAAACTATGATTACAACAATAGATTGAGTATTTAGCAGATAGAGGAATCATTCTTATTGGAAATCCAAAACTAAAGTATATAGTCAACAACTGCTCAAATAAAGCTTTAGGAACTTGTTCAAGACCAAAGAATGCCTTTTCTAATCTGCAAACAAGATTCTAATTATATGTAAAGCTTGGTTTCTGCAAGTAGATTTCCTTCTCCAAATCATCATTGATGAAAGCATTATTGAAGTTTAGTTGATACACGACTAAAACTCTCTAAATATCAAACCCTTCTCTTAACTGAAATTCCTTTGCAAAGGAAGGCCCTTTACAAGTAATCCAGCTTTAAGCTTTTGAACAAAACCATTTACACTTTTTCTTCACCCGAAATACTTATTTACATTCTGTGAGAGAGGAATTAAGGTCCGAGTGCAGTTATTAGAAAAAGCATTATAACAAACAAACTATAACTTGAATTTATTAAAATACTGCCACAGTTTTAACTCACGAGAAAAAACTGATAGTTGAAATAGTCAACTCACATTTTGCAATAGTAATTAAACTAGATGAATATCCCTTCCAATTAAAAATAAATCAACTAGTAGCATGGCACTACAAACTTCAGTCATAATCATATAAATGTTCATCCAAGCATGACAATATCGATAATACAAGAGTAAGACACACTGCAGGTTGCAGCCAACACAAGCTGCACTGTCAATATAAGAATCTGTACATGATGAATGGCCAGTTTGTTGTTTATCACAAGAACTGGCTCTGACAAATTAGCAATAGAAATGCAACATTTATGTATAACATTGTATAAATTCAAAATGAATACAGACCTTCCGGAGTCACATATCTCTTTGAAACATTTGGAACAACAATAGAAGTTGAAACAGCACAGTTATAAATGACTCTTAACTGCAAGAAATTCACACGAACAGCAGCATTGTCCACAGAAAGTGATCACACGTACTTGTAGCAGGATCGAGACAGCATAGGTACAACAACAGCACATAAGCTTCAAAGCTGAGGTAAAACAGTGGTCTAGCAAAGCAAGCAAGTCCCAAAACAAAAGAAGCCTTCAACCTAATTAATTTGGCAAGCATGGATGCAGCATCAGCAACTTAAGTATGGCACTGGAAACCCACTTAAAAACCTAAAAATTGAAATTGTTTCAGAACTCTACTACTTTGTAAATTGTAAGTGATGGCACGATTCTGTGGTAGCGAGTTTTAGAAAATATAAAAATCACCTATACCAAAGAGCGTCCTCATAAAAAGAGAGGGTACCAAAGAAATAACCATGCATGTATAATAAAAGTAGTGCGTTGTATGACTTATCATGACTTATATATATGATATAGAATTGTGTTCATGTGTCAAGAGTATGATCTGAGTTTATTATGATTGATGTGTGTTCTGTAAGCAAGAGAAAGAAATAAACGATGGACAAGGATATTAAAACACAACAAAGAAGGGTAAGTCTTCTGATTACCAACCAGGGAAACTAGAAGAAACCTTTTTAGAAAGAATAATTTATATTTTCTGTCCTTGAGACACCTTCCTATAATTGATAGAAACCGTAACTTAAATCACATCATTCCTTAGATAAATCTATTTCTAGCACATAGCTCATATAAAAAGAATAAACTAAAGACAAAATATATATGACAACCTTATTCAGAAGTTTCTAATGATACTAGCATCCAATCCATATTTTTAATCCATCTTCTAATCCTAGTTGGGATGCCCCTTTCAAATCATGTCATATGAACAATAACAGTATAATACTATTATGTGAAATCCTAAACCGTTTGAGGGATGTAACATAAAATGAAACCTTACTGATCAAAAGTTGTGATAGCATAGTAGAAGTGCATCAGTTTTGCTTATTCGCACTGTCGTCTTCCTTGATAATAATGACAGGACATGGAGCATGGTGGGCACAGTAATTGCTCACACTCCCGAGGAACATCCTGAAAGCCAAATTCAAATTTTTCAATACAAGTGTCCAAAACGCTAATTGAAGCAGATCTATCTGTGTCTGCATGTAAATGCCAAATGATATAGAGAACAAATTAAAAGGTTCAGAAGTCGGTTATGGTTGCCATCTGTTGGTATCATATATAGCCAACAAATATTGAAACATTTATTATGAAAGGCAGGTGTAATAACAGATAGTGCAAAATCAAGCCCTCTATCATAACAGCATGACTGAACTTCTAAAACTTGCTGACATTTTCAAAGGGAATAATAGTCCGGATTGTTTACCAAGTCAATTTTTGTGATATGTGCTGTCAAAATGAGGATTACTACGATAAAAATGTCTATGTGCCAAATTTATGTATCACTTTCTGGACTATGAAGATCTATCACTAGTTATTTTGTACCTCTTAATGGGACCAAATGCACGAGATCCCATCACAAGAACATCAGCATGCAAATCCTGCACCGCTTCACAAATCTTCTCCTTTGGATCTCCAACTACCACATGAGTTCTGACCTGACTCTGCCATTGAAAGAGAAATGTCAACTACACTACAAGATAGCTGACAAAAGCTTAAAATGGAACACTACCACAAATAGGACGTGTTCAGGTTTGAGCTCAAAAGGAAAAAAGTAATAAATATTTTTGAATTTGATACTTCTTTAAAAATAAGAAATAAAATAACAGATTAAAAGCTTTGAATGTCCTCATATAATTTTATTTTCATAAATATGGTATAACTTATTTAAAAAAATAAAAATAAAAATTGTCCTCTCTTCTTCAAACCACTCATCCCCAAAGAGTCCAAAGCTTCATGACCCACTTTCATACTAAACCAGTAGCCAAAGTTCCTTAGCAAAGCCAAAATGGTTAGAAACTCATTGATACCTAACATTGTGAACTTTATTATTTTACTTCCCAACCTCAGATAGGAAACAAAAGTTGTGCAAAGTCGAGTACAAAAGAAAATAACGCTTACAATGAGAGAGACAAAAATGGAAATTAGCTTCCAGAAAAGGTTAAAATAAAGGGAGAGTGGCATACAAAAAAGTCATCAAACTTTTGAAAACGGAAAAAACAAAATATCATAAACCGATTCACAAATATAAAGGAGAGAAAATGAAAAATTGTTGACCAGTAAAAAGCTATTTGGAGAACTAATTTCTCCTATAATTAACAATATCACAAAACGAAATCAGAAAATCTCCAAATTAAAATCCCAAAAGTACAGCCCTACCCAATTCCTCCATTCAAACATTTCAATATCAAAGATTATTCCCACAATTTTTTTTTCAAACGGTCATCTTATTTCTCACTATTTTTCTTATTGTACTTAAAATCTCAATCTTGATGTAGTAAAACCCTATTTACTGAAATTAAATTGAAGAAGCAAAATAAAAGAAGAAAAAGGAAAACGCACGGTGAGGTTGAATTGGGAGCAAATTCCGAGGGCCTGATCGAGAACGGCGTGGGTGATGCGCTCCTGATGAGCTTCAATGGCTGCTGTGAAAGCGGGAACTTCGATATCACCTGGTGAGAGATGGCAGCGGGTGAATGATAGATATAAATATGAAGAGAAAGTTAGAACGAGAAAGAAAATTGTACGGAACTGGGGCCGCCGAAGGGGATGGCACCGGGATTGAGGCCAGCGGCGATGGAGGGCGGAGATTGGACATGGAAGATGATGAAAGAAGGAGCATTGGTGGAGTCGGGAGTAGGAGATCGGAGCTTGAGGTTGGTGAGCGCCCAACGCAGCGCCCTCATGCTCTCCTCGCTTCCATCAACCGACACCAACACGCGACTGAGGTTTCCGCCACCCGACATCGCTGCTTTCTCAGTTGTTTCTGTCGTGTTAGCTTCTTCTTCTCCCTTCGCTCTTTCTTTGACTTCACTTGCTGCTATGGAATTCCTCAACTATAACTAATTATCGAGTTATTATTTTTCTTAATTTTTTTTTTCTATAAGCGATAATGTAATAAACTATTAAACCTTTTAAGTATTAAAGTATTTGTTAAAAGATTGTTTAAATTTATTAAGAAAAATATAATTTAAGATTGAAAAATATAATTTAATATTATTATTTATTTATATTTTTATTTGAAACTATACTTTATTAATAAAATATTATATATAAATAAAATAATAATATATTAGTATTAAATAATGTTAAAGATAAACAGTAATATCAAAATATGATGGATATTTTAAGATTATGGATTTGGTCGGATAGGTGACTTTTTACGGCTTAATGGTATACAGTTCCAGTTACACTTCGATTTCTAGCACCATAAATTAGTTCGAATTGATCTTTGGATTGGATTTTTGTTTTTTTTTTCATTAATATAATATAATAATTATTTTTAAAAAATTAAATATATTTATTACAATATATGAAATATTATAATTAAAATATAAATAATTTTAATAAATATTTAACTTTAATAAATATTACAAATAAAATATAAAAGTAATGTAACAACTATTTTGGAAAATAATTAATTAAGTATGTGATTAATTAAATATTGAATATTAATGTTGATTTAATTATAGTAAAAAAAAGAAAATGAAAATGATATTTAAAATATTTTGAAATAATAAAATGTAAAATTTTGGAAATATATTAAGTAATAAAATGTAGATGATATTTTAAAATCTTGGAAATAATAAAAGAATTGATTAAGTAAAAAAGTTTTTTTAATTATATTTGTAAGATATGATAAATATGGGTAAATAAAATTTGTGTTTAATAAATATGATGAAAGAGATTAGAAGATTTATCATTATGATTTGAAAAGAAAAATCTAAATAAAGGACATGAAAATATTTTTTTTTATTTCTTGTTTAATTAAAGTTAATGATATAAATAAGGATTCAAACAAAACATAAAATAATAAGAAAAAAAAAATAGACAAATGATTCATTCATTTTTATTTCATTTTCATTACGTATTACAAAATTATTGATGAGAAGTTTATCTTTGAATGTCTAACGTCAACCATACTACTTTTCGTCTAGTTTGACAACAAATTTTTCAGATGTTTTATCATTCAAATTTGTATTGTTTGGTATTATCAAATTTAAATATTGTATGAATGTTTGATTTGACATTTTTCCATACTTTTTTGAAATAAACATAAGTAAAAAATTTGTTATATTGAATATGTCAATGATCGTAGAATATATTAAAAGATGTTTATTTGTTAAAAATAAATGGATGAATTCAACTTTTGGATTGACTTTTGTTATTATATAATAGTAATTAGTTTGAGGTTAAATCATTGTATATATTACGTATATAATGAAATAAGTTAAGGTGAAAACAAATTTAAAAAAAAAAAAATCTCTATAGGGAAACGTGTTTATCCACATTAAGAAAAATCCTTCTTCGGTGTTGTTTTGAAGTGTCGCATTCAGTCTTGGACAATATATTTTCTTAATTCATTTTCTACTATTTTTACTATAATTAAATCAATATTAATATTCAATATTTTAATTCATAAAAATAATTATTTTTTTCTAAAATAGTTATTATACTATTTTTATATTTTATGTAATATTTACTATATTTAAATAAATAAATTTCAATTATTTTCAAACAATTATTAAATATATTTATATTTTAATTCTAATATTTAATATATTTATTTTAATACAATAAATATATTTATGTTTAAAATAATTATTATATTTATTTATTATATTATATTATATTATTAAAAGGAGTGTTATCACTGAAAATAGAAAACGGAATTTGAAATTTGAACGAGAAAATAAAAATCTTAAAAGTTTTTTTTTTCTTTTTTTCACTTCCTTTTCTTTAATCATCCATGCTTTTAAAGCTTTAAAACCAAGTTGAATTTCTGTCGGTTTGAAAAAGGTTGTGGATAAACATGTATATATATATATATATATATCCATCCGTGAACCCAAATAATAGTAAAAAATTAAAAAATTTATTGATATAAAATAAATTTATTTATTTTACTTGTTGAGAAAAAATTTATTTGACTAAGTTTGTTCTTATTTGATTATATATGTAACTATTTTTCTTTAAAATATTGTAATTTCATGTTCGTGGACTAGCATATGAATTCACCAATTAAGCCTGTAAAGTACTGTGACCTCAACGGACCGAACTTAAATTTCTTTTTGCAAATTTAAGAAAGTAGGAGATTTCTTTTTGCACCCGTAATTTCTTTCACCGTCTCGTAAATATTAAAATTTTCTTTTAGTTTAAAAAAAATATTTTCAGATTATATAATATAAAAATTATTTTTAATGAAAAAAAAGTATAATCACAAATTTATGTTTTACTTTCTAATTGTTTGATCCAGAAATTTTTTGACTTCTCAATAATTATTATGTAATTCAAAAGTTTTTTTCCTTTAAATTGTATAATTTATATATTATTCTTTTATTTTTATATTGTACAATCTAATTTTTTTTAAATATTTTTAATATGAAAAAAAGAAATTTAGATTATAAAATGTAAAAATTATTTTTAATTTTTATATTATACAATTTAGAAATATTTTTTAACTTTTATTTATATGTAAAAGTAATTTTTGGAATTATATAATTTAAAAAAAATTATAAAAAATAATTTTTTTTGAAGAAATCACTTTTTATAAAAAAATTATAGTAATTATACAATTAAAAAATTCGTCCATAACATAATACATGTAAAAGAGTAATAAGGAATGGACACAAAAAGGAAACATTTTTTTAATCATCCTGTGAAGTGTGCAATGAAAGTATGGGTTGTATAAAGAAATGGCCAAAGGTGGATTTTGTTATCATAAGGTTTATGGACTTAGGGTCTACATAACATCACCAAGAATAAAATTCGTATAAGTTTAGTGACAGAGGAAAATTAATTTTAAGAGACAATAATATGTATAATTCTTATTTATTTTCATTATTATTTTTATCTCTCTTCATTTTATCTATATTTTCTTTCAATCAAATAACTTTAGTTTATATTTTTCTCGTTTATTTTCATCCAACAAATTTCTCTTATCTTTCTTAAATAAATAACAAAATTTTTCTAGTCATATTTTTCATTAGAAAAATAAAAAGAAGAAATTTTTCTAATCACTCAAAATAAAAAGTAAAGTTTTACATTATCTTATAAATTGAAAATTAATTTTTTTAAGTTGTTATAATTTGAAAGAGGATGTTTTAGAGTCTATAACGTGTCGTATTTAAACATTGTTAAAATTAATATTTTAAAAAACATTAAACACGTGTAGAATATTAATTGATAATATATCAAATCGAAATATTTTTTGTTGATTGAGGTTGGTGAACATCCTTTTAGAATGATAGATTAATTTTGATGATGTACTCTAAAGCAATTATGAGATGTTCTTTTATTTAATGTGAATTATTATGGATTAGTTCTAAGTTTGGTTAGTTTTATAGATCTTATATTCATTCTATGCTTTTAAGAAAACTTAAATGTTTTATCAAAAATATTTTAAAACATAATAATCAATTATATTAAAACGTGATTAATTAATATTAACTGATTATCTTATATTATAATCGACTATTCATAAATAGGACAATTGGTTAATTTAAATAACAATGAATTATTTAAAATTTGATTCAAATACTAGATTTACATATAATCAATTACGACTATAAATAAATTCTTAGATTGTTATTTTCAAAATCAATTAACAACAAAAGAATATATTATTACTAAATATAATTTATTAGATCACTTTTATAACAATTTATATAAAAGTTTTTCTATATATTTCAAAAGTGACGAGTTTTACACAATTACAAATATAATTTCTACTAGTTTTTAATAACTCTCAAAGAATATAAACGTTCTTTTCAACAATAAAATTTTGATAGAGTGTTGACTTAAAAACAATAAGTGATATAATTTCATAAACTCCTACTCTTATTTGTTTTGGATTTATCTTATAGTAACTATTTAAGTACATCAAGGTTTAGTTAATGTTTATATAGTAAGTTTCTATAAGATCTAATTTATAGAAATATGATTTTAAACTAAATAGAAAATGAATATTGTTAAAATCTAGGTGGTTTGTATCTCACTATGGTTTAATAGTAGACTGAACAAGTGTTTAAGTTTTGATGGTAATAAATATTATAAATATTTTAGATGTAATTCTAAGATTTAAAATTAAATAGTCTATCAAGCTTTTAAAGTGATAGATGATTTATTTTTCGTCATTACCGTCTATCTTATATATTGCATTAATATTTAAATTTGTTTATTCATTATTGATCAATTAAATAAATCAAATTTAAAAATTTTACATTTTACAAAAATACAAAAAGAATTATGATTATGTAATACTAAATATAGAATTCCATCTGACAGTGAAAGATTAAAAAGAAGTTTATTATACATCATACAAAGATTTTGAATGTCTTAAACTTATTTGACCATCATGAAATTTGGATATGCTTGTATAAAAATGTATTAGCCTAGAACTTTATATGTCTTTGAAGAGGTATTAATAAATATCCTTTACTATAAATCAATGTATGCTATATATGCATTTGTTGGAATGAGATTAGATTGAATTGGATTATGAATTTATTAGGGTAACGAATTGAGACAAAGTTGTTTTATTAGGATAACATTCTTACTTTATCTTTGTATTTATTGCTCGAATAGTGATTTATGAATGTACTATGTATGAGAATGTCGGTTAACATTATAAAAAAAAAGAAAAAATTTATATTTCATTTTGAAAACATATATATTATGTTTAAATTTGTTTAAATTATTATATATTAATGTTGGTTTGAAAACCACACGTGGCTGCCAACCCTTTGCATTATAATTTTTTTCCTACGTTTAGAAAGTCTAAAAGGAAAGATTGGGTTTTGCGGGTGGAATGTGTAAAGTCTGTGAGGGAAAAGAGAAAACCTTTTAGAAAGTTTAAAAGGAAATGTTGGGTTTCGCGAGTGGAATGTGTAGAGTTTGCGAGGGAAAAGAGAAAACCTTCGGTTGAAGTTGCACACGACGGACGGTGGAAAGTGGCGCGCGAAGAACGGTGAGAGAGGTGGACGGCGACTACAATGACAAAACGTGGTGTTTTTGTGTTTGTGGGTTTAGGGGAGAACGCTGAAGTGTAGGAGAAGCTGCGACCGCGACGGGTTGAGGCCATGGGTGCACTTAGATGGTCGTTTGGATGTGTGGTCAGAAAGTAATGCCTAGTTAAACACTTAAGTATATAAGGTTAAACACTTAGAAAGTTCAAAGATTTTTGTGGGCTTTTCAATATTGTCCACGTAAGGCAAGAGTGGACGTAAGGCAAGAGTGGCCACGTAAGTGCTAGGTGTGATTGTAACCTGGGTGTAATGCTACGTCAGGTTGTCAACCTATAAGCACTCTTTATGCAAACTATCTGTAAAGAGTTTATAGTAAAGTATATATGAATGATTGTTATTATTTAATTATTTATTGCATATTTATTTTATAAAACTCAAAATATGAATTTTTTGTTACTTTAATTTCTTTACTTGACTTTCTTTTTAATTCTATATAATTTTATTAGTTAAATTATTACTTGATATTAAAAGTATATTAAAATTGTCATTGAATCTTGAACAAACATGTTTATTTTTTAGAGAATTGGTTTACATCAGTTTTAGTTATTTGTTAAGGGTTTCTTAGAAAACCTATAAATAGCTTTTGCTATTTGTAAAAATTAAGTTTTTTATAACAAAAATAGAAAACTTTCATTTACCTTCGTTGCCTTCTTCTTTCTCTTCTCACGGTGTGTTTCTTTCACAATGGGTCTTAAGAGCTTCTTCTCCTTCTCTGCTCACACTTCTCTAAATATAAGCTTTTGGTATTCCTTTCACCCACTTTTTCTTCTTTCAAAACCCTAACCCAATGGGTAATAATCTTCTAGATGGTATCAGAGCAGGCTAAGGCCAGCTCCGCTTCTATTGTTGTTCTTGTTTCTTTCTTTTAGTTTCTTAGTTAATCTTTTCAAGAACCTATCGAGTCTCCTATGTCAGAAATAATATATCAATGTCTAATTCCTACTAGCCCCTATTATTTGCATCTTGGAGAGAATCCCAGACTTATTCTTATTTCTCCACCCATCAATGAAACCAATTATCATACATGGAGCAAAAATACGAAGAGGGCCCTATTATCCAAGAACAAGTTGAAATTCATTTATGGAAGCTTTTCCAAACTGAGTAATAATTATTCAACCTTTGAAGCTTGGGAAAGATGTAATGTCATGGTTCTTTCCTAGATTACAAGAACTCTAACACCTCAAATTGTTGAGAGTGTTGTTTACATTGATTCTGCTAGAAGTCTTTGAGAAGACTTGAGAGAAAGATTCTCAAAAGGTAATTATTTTCGTATTTCAAACTTACTAGAAGAAATGCACTCTATTAGACAAGGAGAAAGAAATCTTACACAGTTCTTTACAGATAAAAATTTTTAGGGAGGAATTAGAGTCTCTAAAACCCATACCTAGCTGTACATGTAGAATTCATTGCACATGTGCCTTATTCAAGATCTTCGTCTAATACAGAGAATAAGAGTATGTTATTAAAAGGCCTTGCTTGCATCTACAGTACGGTTAAAACTCAAATACTTCTCATGGAACCTCTACCAACATAAATAGAGTTTTTTCTATAGTGATTCAACAAGAAAGGCAACTCATTGGTCCTCATGTTGAAATAAAGGATCTCTACAACTGAGCTAACAAACAAGTCAACTTAAAATAATAAGAACAAAGTAATTGGAAATCACATTATCAAATTTCATGGAAACCATAGAACAGAGGAACTAATTGGCTTGGCAAGCAGAGGTAGAGGAATATCAAGCAACCAGGGTAAACAATGTTCTTATTGTCATAAAACAAATCATACTATGGGTGAATGTTACTCTAAATATGGATATCTACCATGGTACAAACAGAAGATGGAACAATTTAATGTTAATCAAGAAAAAATTTGTAATCTAAATATAAAGAATGACTCTTTACAAACTACTCAAAGCTAGGAAGAGAACAGGACAAGAATCCTTTTATTGCAGACCAAATACAAAGACTTTCGCAACTTCTTGAGACATCAAAATCCTCAGATCATAACATTAACTAGAATAAAAAGTATATTGGTGAGTCTCTTGTTTTAGAAACAAAAACAAAGGGTAAGAGTTCTTAGATCCTTGACACTGGTGCACTGACCATGTTACACATATTAAAAATCATTTCTTTTTATCATTTTTCACAAAATTAGACCTATCAATATAAAGTTACCTAATGTTTCTTCTATTATTGCATATTATTCTAGAACTGTTGATTTTTCCAAAAAATTTGTCATACCAAAATTTTTTTTAACATCATTTATGTTCAAAAACTTATTAATGACTTAAACTGTAAACTAATATTTTCTCTTGAGCATTGTCAAATTCAAGACAACATCTCATCCAAGATGATTGGACAATTTAATCTACATCAAGGTTTATACTATTTACAGGATTTTCATCCAGATTTCAAGAGAAATAATTTTTCTGTTAATATTTTTCTTAATTGCAAAGAATTTGATGTTGATATTTCACATTGTAGACTAGGACATCATAGTGAAAGAACTATTGAACAAATGAGTAAAAAACTTTTCCTTATGTGCATTATGACCTAAATATTGATGTTTGTGATATTTGTCACTTTGCCAAAGAACATAAACTCCCTTTTCCACATGGCAATATAAAGTCTTTAAATCCTTTTAATCTGATTCAAGAGGATATATGAGGACCTATTAGTATACCTTTTGTTCATAAGCATAGATATTTTTTAACTGTGGTTGATGATTATACTAGATATAGCTGGATATCTTTTATGAAAATAAAAAGTAAAACTAGGACTGTATTATATAAATTTGTCATGTATATTAAAAATCAATTTGATCATAATATCACGATTATTAGGTCTGGCAATGACAAAGAATTTATTTTCAATGAATTGTACGTAAATTTGATATTTTACATCAAAGATCTTGTGTTGAAATCCCTCGACATTCTTAACATAACTCGCAGTCTTATGTTTCAGTCAGGTTTGCCTAAAGTTATTGGTCTCATGCTGCTGCTTATGTTGTTTATTTGATAAATAGGTTACCTTATGTTATTTTGAATAATAAATCTTCATATGAATTATTGCATAAACCGCCCCCAACTTATCTAGTTTTGAAAATTTTTGGATCTTTAACTTTTGCTTCAGGTTTAGAGAATAACTGAACTAAACTTGAATAAAGCCAAGAAATGTGTTTTTATTGGGTATAAATCTAGAATAAAAGGTTATATGCTGTTAGATACTAATAATAGAGAGATTTTCATTAGCAAAAATGTTATTTCTTATGAAAAAAGTTTCCCCTTATAAGGCTTTTATTGAAATATCTGATGACAACCAAAATTTTAACAAGAATTTAGATCAAAATAGCTTTGATTTTTTGCTTGAACCTTTAAATCATACTATAAACAAAGATGATATCACTGACAATGCCAATGAAGTTGAAAATAATGCTAATAGAGATTCAAATGAAAATCATAATCTTGATGATAGTAGAAATAATACAGATTATACAGAAAAATAGGAGGATCAAGAAAATGACAAATCTAATCACATTTTTAGACGATCTACCAGAGTTAAAACTATTCCTACTTTCTTGAGAGATTATCATCACCAGATCAACAATTTAGTTTCCAAGTACCCTTTTAAGACTTTTTATCCTATAACATCTACTTTATCATATGATTTTCTTTCTAAAAAACACCTAAATTATACATTGACTATATATTCTAATATTGAATCTCAAAATTATGATCAAGTTTCTCAAAAGCCATAATAGATCACTATTATGAAGAAAGAGATTAAATCTCTTTAAGGCAATCAAACCTGGTATCTCACATATTTGCCAACTGGGAAGACACCCATTGGATGTAAATGGGTTTACAAAATAAAGCGCAATGTTGATGGTACTATTGAAAGATACAAAGCTAGACTTGTAGCAAATGACTACACTCAATTGGAAGGAATTGACTATCTTGATATCTTTTCTCCAGTTGCAAAATTAACAACTGTTAGAATTCTCTTAACTACTGCAGCTGTTCAAAATTGGCATTTACATCAATTGGTTGTTGATAATCCTTCTTACATGGAGACCTAAATGAAGAAGTGTATATAACACCATCTCCAGGATTCACTACATAGAGATATAATCAAGTTTATAGACTAACCAAGTCTCTATATAGGTTGAAGCAAGCAAGCAAATAGTGGTTTGCCAAACTTTTTTCTTTTCTTATTTCTACTTATTTTTCTCAATCAAAATCTGATTACTCTCTCTTTACTAGCAAAATTTCAACCACTTTCACAATTTTACTTGTGTTATGTAGATGACATAATACTTGTAGGGAGTTCTTTATCTAAGATAGAAAGAATTAAAGGTCTTTTGAATGACTCCTTTAATATTAAAGACTTGGGAAAGCTCAAATATTTCCTAAGCCTAGAGGTGGCTAGATCAAGAAAGGGAATACATTTATGTCAAAGGAAATATGCCCTTGACATTTTGACAAAAACTAGTAAACCTTGTTTTACACCTCTTATGTTTATTAATAATTTTTTTTAAGTTGCATTGCTACCTAACCTGATTCCTATAGAAGACTCATTGGAAAACTTTTATATCTCACCAATACACGGTCAAATATAAGTTATGTTGTTCACCTTCTCAGTCAATCCCTACAAGAACCCACAGTTCACCATTACCAAGTTGTTTAACATATCTTAAGCTACATTAAAGCCAATCCAGCACAAGGATTGTTCTTTGTAGCTGACTCTAAGGTTCAAATAAGGCATTCAGTGACTCTAACTGTGTATCTTGTCCTAACACTAGACAATCTACAACATGGTATTGTATTTTCCTAGGCTCTTCTTTGATTTTATGGAAATCAAAGAAACAATCTATTGTTTCCAAGTCTTCCTTTGAGGCAGAGTATAGAGCTCTCGCTACTACTGCTTGCGAGTTATAGTGGATCAACTATGTTTTCCAGGATCTTCATATCCAAGCCACTGCTGCTTTTGTCGCCCTTTATTATGATAATTAGTTATCTTGTTGCATAGCTCACAACCTCAGTTTTCATGAACGAACAAAACACATGTACATATATTGTCATGTAATGCGTGAAAAATTACACGTGAACCTCTTCCATTTACTACCTATACGATCCTCAGATCAACTAACAGACGTGTTTACTGAAACCCTAAATCGACAAAATTTTCAATCAATTGTATCCAAGCTTGGAATGATGAACATACATCATCCAACTTGAGGAGAGGATGTTGAGAGAACTAGTTTACACCAGTTCAATTACTTGTTAAGAGTTTTATAAAAAACCTATAAATAAGTTTTGCTATTTGTAAAAAGATTAAGTTTTTCATAACAGAAGTAAAAAAATTTCATCTTACCTTCACTACCTTCTTCTTTCTCTTCTTCTCATAGTACATCTCTTTCATAATAGGTGTGAAGAGCTTTTTCTCCTTCTCTACTCATGCTTCTCTTGGATAGAAGCTTTCAACCCCCTTCTTTCTCTTTTTAGTATTCCTTTCACCTCTTTTTTCTTCTTTCGAAATCCTAATCCTATGAGTAATAATTTTTTATATTTATAGTTGAATAGCTAATTATAGTTTTAAAAAGAGTGCTTATACGTTAACAATCTTACATGGCATTACAACCACCTTACAACTCTACATGGCAGTGACATGGCCAATTAGTTCCAGTGTGGCAAATTTGGTCCAGCGTGGCATTGGGGTAAAATTTAGGGTTTGAGTTTCATCTCATTTAGTTTAAGCGCTGCAGCCACCCACAAGGTTTGAGTTTTCCTTACACAGCTTCTCGTCGCTGTCGCCCTCCACCCCTCCCAACGACCTTCCTCAGTTGAGCGCCCCAGCCACCCACAGGTTCCCTTCCCTTCTTTGGTTTTCCCTCACACAGCTTCTCGTCGCTGTCGCCCTTCATCCCTTCCAACGGCCTTCCTCCGTTGAGCGCCGCTGCCACCCACAGGTTTCCTTTTTTGGTTTTCCCTCACACAGCTTCTCGTCGCTGTCGCCCTCCACCACGGATTTTTGTCTGTCTTCGTGTAGTGTGAGTTGTTAATTTGCGGTTGTTTTGTATTGTGTTATTTACGTATACATTGTTGTGATGGGTGGTCACTAAGTACAGTAGGTTCAAGACTATATGTGGAAAACTGGTAGTATTTCAAGTATGGAGGTGAGTTTGGCACATAATTGCTACCCCTGTGATTGTGGTCAGAAAGTTGCACACAATTAGACACTTAAGTATAGAGGGTTAAACAGTTCTGAACTGTCAATGGTGTTAATGGTATTGGTTGGTTTGTTAAATATAAAAAAATGCGTCAATGATTATATACATGAACTTTTGTACACATAGGTTATTGAAACAAATAAGTTTAATTAAGTTTGTTGTTTTAATTAGCAGGTTCATTGGAACCAAGTTATGGCTGGTAGAAGGTCTGATGACAGACGGTCCAACGTTGATGTCAACGAATTAAAGGTAAATGTGTTATTTCTTAATTATAGTTTTTTTATTAAAAAATGTAAGTAGTTGACATAATTACTTTTGTTTTACCCTTTATCGTAGATTAAAGTTTTCCACAAAGTGAACAGTGATGTAATAGTTGAGGTGAACAAAAAGATGCATGATTTCCAAAGGGCAAAGTTGGAGAAAACTCCATTTAAATGGCTTGTTCGCATGGCAGAACCAATTAACATTTCGTGTCCTTTGT
>Ga0099825_1003972_pt1 | contig 19556 bp, 12 predicted proteins | sample SiratroredBW_FD_76838 | JGI IMG/M metagenome (GOLD analysis project Ga0099825, IMG submission 76838) | Root nodule microbial communities of legume samples collected from California, USA - Siratro red BW | ecosystem: Host-associated > Plants > Roots > Nodule | place: USA: California | collected... | reverse complement strand
TATCTCTTTTTTTCTTTTTTGCGCTAGTTTTTTTTATATTTTTTTTATAAAACTATTTATTTTTTTTTTGTATTTATATAAAAAAAAAAAATATATATATATATATATATATATATATATATATATATATATATATATATATATATGTACATATATATATGTAAAGATATATATGTATATCTTAGTCATGTTGTGTGCTCTAAGTCTCTTCTTGATATGATACCAAAATTTATTATACTTTGCTAATAATACTTAGGTTTAAAAGACTATTTGTATCATAAAGGATGAAAAAAACCTTGTGTTAATGGAAAATCTAACATTGTAATTTTGATTAAGTGTTGAAAACTACAAAGCATAAAACATGAATCACACATCATCTATAAGACAAATGTTTTCAGCAACAGACCATGTAAGACTAAAGTGTTTTGTCTCTCAGAAGATACAACACTACGTAGTATTTTCTTATGTATGATACAAACACTCTTATAAATTAGATCATACGCTTATAAGAATCAAATAACATGCATCATTAACATTGTACTTCTTGAACACATATATGTGTGTGCGTTCATTTTTTGGATGTAGGAAATGTCCACTACTTTCATTTGCCAAAAAGATTCACTAAAGGTGCTAGTAAGTCAACATTAAATGGTCTCTTAGGAAAAGAGTTAAAGCTAATTTATTCACTAACCTCTTGACACAATGAAAATTTCAACTCTAATCCATTTGTCTGTCCTAAACAGTGTGCTCTTTTACCATGAATTGGTGAAAAAATTTATGTTACCAAGGTTGTGCTTTTCAAAGTTGCACCAAATGCATCAAGCTAAGACGAAAGGATATGCATAAAAGTTGAAGCTACTTAATAACTATAAACAACCTTTCAACAACTATAAACAACCTTTCTTTGACTATCTTCTTCCATTACCTATATAAAAAATATCATAAAGAAGAAGAAAAAGTATGCAGAGGATATATTATGCTGAATTGCTACCGCTATGCATTAGGGTTAGATATCTTGATCATCAAGAAGCAAAAATGGGAATTGGAGGCAACTTTACAATTTTATGGGAGTAATTTCTTATTTTTATTATTCTTCTACAATGTTTAGCTTTCTCACGACTATGAGAAACTAAATCCATTATTTTTGGGGTTAGAATCTACCTTTTTGAACTCTCATGTAATCGTTGTATTTTTCATATTTATGTCTTTCCTTTCAATATATTAGTATTTTAATTTGTACTTATTGTTTGTCGTGTTGATTCGTGACTTGATCTTTGATTCTTTAAGTATTGAGAAATATCTTATGTAATGAAGAACTAAATTAAAATACCAAATGAAAGCTTGTATATAGGAATAAAGCATGATTAGTTTGTTGTCTTAAGACCCTTGTGACGATTCTAAGTTTTATTTATATAATTGATTAAGGAATTGACGATTAATAGATAAGCTTAGGCTTGTTCATTTAAGGAATTAGGGTTCTAGTATATTAGTAGGTTCCCATTAATTATTGTTTAGAGAGAAAGTAAGCGTTTTTATGCTTGAGAGTGAGGATTGGTGAAATCTAACCCTGACAATCTCATATTATTCATAATTAATCCTTTTCTACAATTTAATTGTTGATAAAAATATTAAATATTATTTTATTTTTCTGAACATCAAATTAAATCATGAAATTGTTATTGAATCCAATTTTATTATAATTAGAACTATTGTAATATTGCAAAAATACTTTGAGAAAGAATAATATATTTATTATTTGCTACATTTGAGACTAGTGCACTTGTCATCATTAGCAAAATAGGATAAAAATTGGGAGATGAATATAGAATAAATCTTTGAATGTTACCAGACACACTAGGAGAGACGAGTATCCCTAGTTACTCATAGTTTTCAAGGATGAGCAATGTACTAGTTCGAGACCATAAAATCCACCATACTCCTTAAATTCGTTATTGGAATGCATTACTAAGAAAACTCCACGTACCCTCATATTATGATAGGGAGTTGATGGACAAGCTCTATTGACTCCGACAAAGAGATATGAGTGTAGGGGAGTATATGCAGAAAATGTTGTTATTGTTAATGAGAGTGGGGATTCTTAAAGATTCAAGAATCATGGTGGCTAGATTTCAAAGTGGTCTCCGCTATGAGATCTCTTGTTATCCTATAAGGATATGAATGAGCTTGTGCAAATGTGTATAAGGGTTGAATAGTAGCTGAAAAGGAAGATCAAATCTAAAAAGGAATATCCTAGCATGTCTTCGTCACGGAAGATTTATCCCTTCAATTATGAGAGACCACAAGAAAAAGAAAAAAGAAAAAGAGAAAGAAAAATTCATAGAAAAATATAATTATAGAGATTCTTTAAGAAATCTAAAACAAGAGTTATCTAGCATTTTAAGTGTCTTGAAAAGGGAAACCACTCTTCTAAGTGTCCTCACAAAATAAATTTGGTTTTGAAAGATGAAAACACCAAGAACTAGGACAACTCTCATTCTTCACCTAGAGAAAAAGATAATTTAGAATCTGAAGAAGCACTTGTTCCCAGTGAAGGAAAGTTGTTATTGGCGAGAAAACTTCTTAAGAGCCAACCTGTTGAATTAGAATAATCACAACGTGAGAATCCCTTCCACACAAGATGTAAATTTTTTTAATATACTTGTTGTGTTATTGTGGATAGTGGTTCTAGTTGCAATTGTTGTAGTGCAAAGTTGGTGAAAAAGATAGACTTCCCTACTAAACCCCATCTTAAACCATACAATCTTCAATGGATTAATAATGATGGAGGTATAGTAGTTAATGAACAAGTTAGTACACCTATTTCCATAGGCAAATATTTTGAATATGTTTTATTTGACATTGTTCCTATGGAAACTGGATATATTATACTTGGACAACCATGACAATACGATAATAAGATTATACATAATGGCCACACCTATAGAATAACTTTCCAACACATAGAAACTAAGATGAATTTAATTCCTCTTTCACCACAACAAGTGAGAGAGGATGAAATAAAATTGAGAGAGAAAATGGAAAAAGAAAGTAGTAAAAATAAGGAAAAACAAAAAAAAGGAGAGTTAGAGTTAATTTCTAGAAAGGAAAATATTAAGAGAGTATGTATGCTTCTTAACACTTCACAAAAAGGTAAAAAATTTAATTCTTGTGAAAATTTTCAGAAACTTCACTTTGAGGAGTCATTGCACTGCATGAAATAGTGACGACAAAGTGAACAAAAATAAGCCATTTGTGATTCTAATAAAAATTCTTTCAAAAATAAAAATAAGGGGCATATTTTCATTAATCTTCTTTATTTTGCAATAAAATTTGTTTTATTGATGCTTTTTTGTCTTGTATGGACGGATATTTGATCCTGGCGGAAAACAATGATGTCAACAAATAGAGTTTGCAGTTGTTAAACATCATGCAAGATCTGAGAACAAATCTTTTTCAAGAGGAAAGAATAATCTGAGAACCATCTCTAAGATTGTAGACAAGAATAAAGAGATCACTGAAATAGAGACTTGATCAAGAGCTTATTAGAAGTTTTGGTCTAATTGGGCTTGATTGGGCCTCCCCATTAAGGCATTTGGACCCAAGTCTGGCTTTTATGAAGATCACTCTAAAAATATTGGAACATCAAGAATACAAGACCTCTACTTGTAAAAAATATAGAGTAGTCCAAAATTTATTTTGAGCCTTGTATTTGATAACATTTATTTTTATTATATTTTTAGGTTTATTTTTATAATCAAATCAACTCTATCAAAGCTTGGAACCTGTCAAAATCCTATGTTTTTATCTCTTTTTATTAACAATTTGATTTTTTTTATAAATAATTGGCACTTGAGTTTTTAATCAAATTTTAATCTAAATCCCATTAATTTTGTCAAATAATTGAACATGAAGCATTTGATAAAGAAGAGCACAATGAAGCCCATGAAGAAGAAAATAAAAGATTAAATTGAATGCCACTTGGGTCAAAAGCTACATGAATTTGAAGTCGTGTCCGAAGCCACTTTAGTTGGGTCGGACTTTCACCTTGCTGACCTAACTCCTTTGTGTATTTAAAGAGGTCTATACACTAGGATTTGACACTCCACTCCATCTAGGAGACAAGCTCTGTCTGGGAGTTAGAAAAATGTAATTATGGGATGACAACTAGGGTTTGAAGGGTTTCCTTTTCTCCTCTTTGTGTATTTATCTTCCTCTATTATTCATTCTTCTCATCTTCTTAGGTTTGATGTAATCAATTTTAATTCTCATTTGATCAATATTGGGTTTATATATATGTCTTTCCTTTCAATGTTAATATTTTGTTTCTGCGTTAATTGTCTGTCGTGTTGATTCATGGCTTGATAGTTGATTCTTAGGGTATTGAGAGATATCATTTGTAATCTAGAACTTAATCAAAATATCAAATAAAAGCTTGTATATAGACATAGAGCATGATTCATTTGTTGTCTTAATACTCTTGTGGCGCTTGCAAGTCCTTTCTATATAATTGATCAAGAGATTGATAATTAATAGGGAAGCTTAGGCTCATTCGCCTAAGATATTAAGGTTTGGGTATTATTGTGGGTTGACATTAACTTTTGTTTGAAAATAAGGTAAATGTTTTTATGCATGAAAGAGTGAGGTTGGTGAAGTTTAATCCTAACAATTGCATTCTATATCCTCTCCATTCTTTTTCCATATTCTATTGATCAATTATATAAGAAAAACTTGCTTTTTCCACAAGGGTCTTAAGACAATAAACAAATCATGCTCTATCCTAGATACAAGTTTTCATTTGGTATTTAGATCCAGATTATAAATGATATTTTCCAATAACCTAGAATCAATTATAAACCATGAATCAACAAGACAGGCAATGTGCACAAAAACAAAATACTATCATTGAAACACATTTACATGAGAATTCAATTGATTACATTTAACCCCAATAACAATGAAAATGATGAATATCAGAGGAAGATGAATATACAAAGAGAGAAAAAGAACCCTCCAAACCTTAGTCATTACTCCAAGGCTACATTTTTTTGACTCTCATACTGATTCTAACTTTTAGATGGAGTGGAGTATCTAACCCTAATGTAAAAAGTCCTTTAAATAGATTATGATCAGGGACATTCGCGCCTGACCCAACTTTAGTGGCGTTAGGCTCAATCTACAAAGGTCTATGGCCATATTGGTGCCTGACCCAACTTAAGTGGCATTGGACACAATTGCTACATGATTTTCTTTCTAGTTGTATGGCTCTCGACCGAGCTTCAGTGGCATTAGGCACAAGTCTTATGTGTCAATTTTTGTTCTTTTATCTCATTTTTCGTGGGCTCCAATCGTGCTCTTCTTTATCTAATGTTTATTATTCAATAAATTGATAAAATTAATAGATTTAGAGTAAATTTTGATTAAAAACTCAAGTGACTAATTCTTTTATAACAAAAAATAAATTATTTATAAAAAAGAGATAAAAACAAGAAATTTAGCAAGTTTCAAGCTTAGAAATAATTGATTTTATTTGAAAATTGGGTCCAAAATATAATAAAACAAATCTTATCAAACTCCTCCAAACTTATAACCTTGTTTATCCTTAAGCAAAAATAACTTAGTACATATAAATAAATACTTAACAATGGTGTAACAATCCATTGACAAGCTCTCTCTACTAAAGCTTAGAAAATAATTTGTTTCCTAGTCAACTCTCAATGTAACAAATAAAATACTTATAACTTTTTCATTGACTCCATTGCAAAGCTCCTTGCCAAATCAATGAAAAAAAAAGAGATGTGGTACAGAAGTAAAGGTTGAATATAACTAAAAAGAATTTTACAAATTAAATATTAGACGACGGTAACTAAATAGACTAAGGATGACTCTCTAATATTTATAAAAAACATTTTGAAATATTTTTACAAGATAATTTGTAACATACAATTAACTCATGATATGGATAATAGATAAAACAATACTCAAATTTTTATACTAGTTCATCTTAACGGTGGATTACATCCAATTTTCATTTATAACCCGTACACTAATAAAAAATCACTTCAAACTAATTAAATACACAATAAATTCCTACTTTAGTTAGAATAAAAAATAAGATTTATATTCAATATGAAAAGAGTTTTTTTACATCTTTCCATCACAATATGACATAAAATACTCTCTTTTTGATGATATAGGTGGACATAAAATAAATTTTCATATCACATAATTAACTTAAAAAGTTCTTTAATAGATGGACATAAAATCAATTTCATGTAATGTAAAATAATTTTTTCATGTCATCCATGTTTATATCAATTCTGAAAATGGTATAACTTAACCTAAATATCTTCATCATAGAATACAAGCAATTATACGTTTTAATATGTTCTCGCTCGTACTGACAAAGTAATATACTTCATGAGAGTTTGTCTGAATGTATATTAAGCTATTTGCCTGCTATCTTTTTTTTGACACATTTGTGACTACTATCTTCTAAGAAATGAGGTTATAATAAATGAACTGAGAAAATTGTACACTAAGCAAATGAGTCAAATTAAACTTCAGAGCTATAGTTTGATGTACAAAGCTACTACTATTTTGTTATAATTACTAGCTTAGGGATACGGGATTTCAAGGGATGGGTTGTGCAATAAATACAATGCATTCTTCCCCAAATGTTGAGCTTGTTAACCATTAGCAGGTTGCATGGTGCACATTGATTGAAGATGGTGCTGTCATTGACATTTGTGAAACTGCGAGACACATGTACCCATAGTGAGGAGAATTATGTGATATTGGATTATATATATATATATATACATGCATGTATGTATTCGACCATTTTATACGCATTGTTGGTAGATATATATGGTTGTTGGTGTTAAAAAAGTTATAAATTTTAGTAATTGCTTTTGTCAGGGTTAGTATGGAAGAAATAACTGACCGTGATCGTGTTATATATTTAAATATAATTTTAGTTGTTACTAAATTATTTTTTTTAATTCTAGTTTAACCTTTAAAAATAATTGTATTCTTTAAAATTTAAAAATATTTTTTTTTATTTTGCTTTTAAACACAGACAGATTTCATCCTCCTAAATTTAAAATTATTTTAATTTTTAATGTCATGGATTTATGCGCATTCTAACAAATACGAAATTCTATGGGATAAGTAGTGCTTAAAAATCAAATTATTTAGAGAACGGGTTAAAATCTTGGATTAGAAATGAAATACATAATTGTTCCTGCAAACGTGTGTCTTTTTTTTTTCTTTCATCAGGAAAATTCATGCATTTGTGTGTGGAGGTAAAAGAGTGATAAACTTATTACTCTAATAAAATTTTTTTAAGAGAACTATTTTACAAAAGTTACCCTTTATTTTAATAATTTATTTTCTTTTTTAATATGATTTTAATAAATAACCTTTTTTCTCATAAAGAATTTTTAAAAAATTGATTGAAGTGTGACTTTTCTTTAGTGAGTTAGGTTTTTTATAACTCTTTTATTGTGCTTAGCTTATTAAATCTTGTTAGAATAAAGTTTTGAAGGTTTGCTTTATTTGGAAGTTTAGGATTTTTCACATCTTTAGAAAAAATAATAGATATTTTAATCTTATAGATAATATTTTTGTCAATTAATAATAAATTAAATTTATTTTAGTTGGATTCTTTGTCCTCATTAAATATTGTTAGAATAGTTATAAAACTCTTAAAATTTAGGTTTTGTTAAATTTTTAGGTTGGTGTTGTTTTCTTTATTATGAATTTGGTATGGTCTCACGCTTGTAGTTTTTTTTCCTTCTAGATGATTCATATTTGATAAATGATAGTTGAAATTTAGTGTACCAACTTACTTAAGATAATAATATCAAACATCATATATTAAAAGAACTAATATTTTAATATTAAATTATATGAATAAGGATAAAAATAACAAATAAATTTTTTATAATTTATTTATTTAGATGATAATCTCTCTCTCTCTCTCTATATATATATATATATATATATATATATATATATATATATATATATTAGCAGAGTCATTTATAATTCGGGGTTTAATTATTTTACCTTCAATCATTCAAAATGTATGGATTAAAATTATTTATTTTCATTTTTGTTTTTTCTCATCCTTTTAATTTTTTTACCTCATTAATTAATATAATATAAGAGCATTCATAAATTATATGCTTGTATTTTGTTTTCTATTCCGACTATTCAAAAATTTGTTGTGACGTGAATTAATAAAATGAAAACAGTTATTACTTCTATCCCATTGCAGTATTGTACGTACATCACCTTACTCTCAACGAGTTAAAATGTGACAGCACATAACAACATAAAAATGAACTAGTGATGACCTTTTTTTAGTTTTATCTTCTTCCGTCCACTGACCTCACCCCACATGACAAGACGTGAGAGAAGTAATATTTCGAAAAAGTAAATATTATTTTATAAATTTTAATTAGGTTTATTTGTTGGTTCCAAACAGCTCATAGTGTCCACCAAACCTTCGCCCAACTCATTTGCCCATTATGCTGCAGCGGAATGGGATCAACCACTCAGTAGTACAATGCCATTAATAGATTTCTTTTTCTTTTTTTTTTCCTGAAATAAGCCAAAATATTATTAGTGATGAAAAAGTAAAGGGCAAACATAAATAACGATGCTCCCACTTAGCCAAGGAAGATTTGCAATAAACAGTGGACAACACAGACTTACAATGTCTGAAGAACAGCAATCCCTACGAAAGAAGTATGGTGCTACCACAACAGGCCTAAGAGGCTAATCACATGGATCTTAAATAACCTCGCTACATCCATCTGACACACCATGCCAACACCATTCAATCATATACGGTGCAAACCCTTCTTTCAATTAATATGTATCAGAAATGGCCCTATGATTTAATCCTCCAAAATGAATTTAATGGTGTAGATGAATCAGATGCCTTAACACGTGGACTACCTGTCAGCCCAGTGACCGCTGAAAAAGTTGATATTATGATCATGTTTAGGTATTATAGTATTTTTTCAAATTTAAATGTTGAAATTGTTAATGTTATGCTTTTGATTTCGTTTTATTTCTACTTTTATCATTTATAAGATTTGATCTTACTTATATTGAATTAAATTCTTTTATATATATGTATATAAATTATGTGGCACATTGAGCATGAGTATATATATAGAGGTGGAATTGACACCAGCGTCTGGATTTGATTAATTAGAAGCCTTTGATGCCAAGGTTTATGCTCAGAAATCAAAAGTGTTTCGTGCCATCCATAGAAAAGCAACAAGTGCTATCAAATAGAGTTGCAGTCGGGAGAAAAGATGCTTAATCCAAGCTTGGACATCATTGATGAAGAAATCTGGTTGGGATGTCATTCGAAAAGAGTGCCAAATAAGGAGAAGAAAATGGAAATCTCGTAACACATGAAGTGAGTCATCTTCAAGTCCATACCTGATACGAAAAATAACATGAGTTAATTATGTGTCCAAGATGACGAAGTTGTTGTCCAAAACTAGCAAGAGGAAATGCTGCATGTTATAATGTGATAGGATTATAAGGAGATTAGTATAATTTTGGATTTTTTTTCTTATTTTTTTTTTGTTTTTTTTTTAAAACAACACTATGAGAGTCTCTTCTTTGATTAAAGAAAAGAAAAATAAAGTGACCATAATATGATTAAATTTGGGTTTGTACGATACCGGTGTGAAAGACTTTAGTGGTTCATGTTGTCATATAGATGTTTAGTCTAAATCTATAATCAGTCGGTCGTAAATGTATTGTATTATTAAAAGATACTTAATTATCTCTAGACAATATCTGACACTAATAAGCTATAAATGTTGAAAAAAGTTTTAGATTAAGTTTGAAAGGAAGTGAATTGAACTTTGAAATATTTTTGCAAAACAGTAAAAAAAGATTAATAGAAAGAGTGAATATCTTTTATTAAAATAATTTACAGTGGGTTGCTTGCACAGAACATAATCAATCAATTGAAACACTAAAACAATCAATTAAAAGAACTTGCAGTACAGTTCAACATAGAATCAATTAATTAAATCCAGTATTCAATCAATTCACAAATCAGACCAACACCAGACACAACAATCAATTAAAGATGAAAAACGGTGAATGTAAAATCTTGATTAAAAAATTCAATCAATTGAAACAAGAATACAATCGTTCAAATTATTTTGGTTGAAAAATGAAACACCAAATTGTAATCAATTAAAAGAGAGTTAGAACTAGTTGATATTGTCTCAGATTATTATAGACAAATTCCAATCAATTACAGTTTTTCAATAGATGGCTTAGAAACAGCTAATTGATTAATCAAGAATGAATTTGATAAAAAAAAAATCAATCAATATATCCACTAAACAAATTATGTTAAATAGAAATGAATTAACTAATTTGCAAAAAACACGTGAGTCCCAAAATAGTAATGAACACACTGCAACATTTTTCACTTTAGCCAACAGGTAAAAAATTAGCTTAAGGTGAAAAAACCGTGGCCTTAACTTTAGGCTACAGTTTGGCCACGGTTTTGAAACTGTGGTGTATTCAGCAGTGGGCGTAGCTCAAAGCCCACAAATTTTTTCAAAAAGTGTGGCCTTAGCCTAATACAATAGGCCGCACATTTTGTCAGTGTTTAGGCCATATTTTTTCACCTGTTGCCTTTTTGTCAATGTTTAGGCCACATTTTTCTCATATTGTTACCCTTTCTGTCAACATTTAGGCCACACTTTTTTTTAGCTGTTGCATTTTTGTTTAATCCTTCATACCACATTTGTAATATTTCCAAATAGATTATGAATACATTAAGCCACTAATTCATTTTTAACATTATTATTATAATGTAAAAATACTTCAATAAAACTATAGAAGACAATTTCATTATTTATTGTAAATTGTAATTGAAGATAACATTAATAATACTCATAACATTTAGAAATGCAATTAAATGTGCATAATGTATTTCAAAACATAATTGTAACAACTAAAAATATTAAAAACTATACTCCAATGTTTCCTAGCACAGTTTGAAAGTTACAAAAAATTATAAGGTATATAACAAAAGTATTTTATTTATTTCTTTATTTTATGTTTTATTCAAATAATTGTAGCAATTATTGCTTGATTCCAAAATGATAAACATTATGCATTCATCTATGTAAACATTTTGCACTTGTTTTATATGTGGTTATACCTATAACAGGGAAAAGTCATATCCATTTTGTAAGTTGGAACAAATATACCTCTATAAATTTCTTGACTCATGAAGATAAATTAATAGAGTATAGTCCTAGGACAAACATTTCTTTCAATAATTTTCAAGTTCTGAACCATGCTGGTTTAGAGGCTAATTTATGCTCCACAAAAAGCTTCTATGGCCAAATCAGAGACCGTAAATGTCATCATATTATGTCAATACTCAACATTAATAATGAACAAATTTCTAACAAACATAATAACTAACCTTGAAACACAAATTTGATTATAAAAAACACACTCTAATTTATACAAAAAAAATCTAACCAAATTCAAAACAGAAACCCTAAATTAGGTGAATGAAAGAAGAGGAATTGAGAATGTGACCGAAATAGTGAGAAAGATCGAGATTGAGAGACTCACCAGAGATGACGGAGAGCAAAACAATGACTATAGGGAGAAGACTGCAGATGACAAACAATGGCGGCGACGAGGAGAGGATGATCGACAAGAAAGTGGGGGAGATGAGATGAAAATGTTGAGAGAGTGAGGTAGGGGATGAGGTAGTGTAGACAAAGGATTTGTGGGAGTGAGGTAGGGTAGACAGAGGGTTTGGTAGCAGAAAGGTTAATTATTTTTAATTCCAGTACCTGTAATCTTCTGTTTGCATAAGCAGGAAGTCTAATTTTTGTAAGAGCGGAAAGCCTACAATTTTACCTTTAATGTTTTGGTTTTAGAGGGTGAGTAATAGGTTACATTCAGAACATGTGGTTTATACTATAATTTATATAGTCCACATTTTTTTTAATTTTAGGGCACACCTTTTTAATGTGGCCTATTTTTTTTAATAGAGTATAAGAGCAAATTGTGGCTTAAAATGCTCACAACTCAAAAAAGTGTGGCCTATAATGAAAATAAACCTCACTTGTAAAAGTGTGGCCTTTTCTACTTTTAGGCCACATTTATTTGTTTGTGGCTAATAAAAGTGTTGCCTAAAGTGATAAATGTTGTAGTGACATAAATGACAGAGTTGCAGAATAGAGAAAGTAATCAATTTAATATAAGAAACAATCAGTTGAAAAATGTGTAGCAGTAAAGACAATTATGCAGAATCATGTCGTGAATCAAGAAAAATATATTTATACTAATTCACTCTTCCTCAAGAGCTATATCTAGTCTCTTTGTCAACAAGAAAAGAAATTCTACTAAAGAACCAAATAGTTCAATCAATACAATCAATACATACTCTTGCACCCTGCAAGAACACTTTCTTGCTCCTTGCAAGAGTACATGCTCACTGTACAAAATCCTACTGCACTTCTACAAGCACAAACCCTATACACTTGCAGAAAACAACACTCTAAAACAATGTACAATCAAAATCAAACTATTACTACAATTTTAAACCGAAACCAGTGATAGAAAAGAACTACAACAACTTCCCTGTGATGCAGAACCAGAAAACACAATCTTCTACCAAGGACGAGTTTAAAGATTCACTTTCTTATTTCTTTTTGAATCAAATCTCTTCAAAAACCATTGTATATCACTGTATTCACTATATTTCGCAAAGGATTCACTCAATTTCTCTTTCTCGTGTGTTTTTAACGTGAATACAAAGTCAGTTTTATATAGTAAAAAATAGTTTGAAAAAAAAGTATACTGTTACGAAAAAAATGATTGAAAACTCACTTGAATCGATTGATTTTCTGTTAACAAGATTTTTCAGCAAAATGTATTTTGAAAATAATCAGTTTTAAGAACTTTGATGAAACAATTGTTTAATTCCATTAAGTTCCACTCACTACTAGTTTTATATATTGAGTTATTAAAATATCTTTAAGCTTATTCCAATGATGTAAGATGTATGCTCATGGTTTACATCACACTCACACACATTCTAAGACTAGACTATTACGCTTAACATGGCCTATAAAGAACGTTATTACACTGGCTAACCAAAGAAACCCACTTGATGACACCAGAGGGACGAGCATTGTAGTAAGAAAGGTAAACATGTGGAGAAGGACGAAGATGAAACATCTCGGCCAAAAGTCGAAAAGCTTGGAGTGACGCCTAAGAGTTAGGATGCAACTAAGTGAGCGCCACGTTAAACATACGAAGCATGCCCATATTGAATTCATCAAAAGGAAGACGAATAATAGAGTCCGTGAACATGCACACATAGATGTAAAAAAAGTCATTGTTGTGACCTTCTCGGCCATGGCACACGTTGTCTATCGACGTACAACGTTTAACAAACATCTTGGTGCTCGTGTTGTCCGTTGTGAACATAGGCATACTTGCTACATACGTCTCCACCATAGACGACCACCTATATCTAGAGAAGCGGGAGGTGACTAGAGAACTCGCCCAATCATATCCGCTGCGGCAAGGGAGGCTACTCTCAGCTACCTCAGATAGCAACATCCCATCAAAATTAGGATGGTCATATGACTTGTCATAACCACTGTCGAGAACCTCTTCGAACATGATGGGCGAAACCTCAGAGCCCCTAAAGTTCGCCCTAACACTCGAAGAAACACTCCCAGTGGATTCAGTGAAACCAGAAAAGGACGACATCTTTACCTTCAGGAATGAAAGTGTTGCACCTAGCTAGTACGAAACACTTCAAGTTGTCGGATATCGGAACAAATTTGAGAAAGCATGTGTGAATAATGACCCAATGCCTTCATTTATAGAAGGCAACACGCTCATCAAGACACTCAAACAGTAAACGATGCACCCTCCACCATCCGATCATCAAGGCACGCTCTTCAAAGTATGACGTGTCGCAAATCCACTTGAAAAGTCAAGGCACAAAAAGGCTGGAGAATGAGCGCCAAGAAACTCCCGCCTAAGCAACATAGCAAATTAAGAGCAAGTGCACAAAGACTGAATACTTGTCGACAATTTGCTGCCCAAAACTAGGCGATAAGTTAGCAAGAAAACCTTTTCGCTAATAAAACATCGTTCAAGATTGGGGGGCAAGTGTACTACATGGCTCTGGGCAACATCTTATTGTCTTGTGTCGACAACTTCTCGGTTAGAGGTAACTTGCCCAACGCCAACTCACAAACATCCTCTGACAAGCACAATCTGCAAAAGTTGACATGTCATAACATCTGAACCAATAGTATGAGGGTTGTGTCAGTAGTGGACTTTACAAATAAAGAGCCACAGTGAGTGCAAAGGTATGTTAAAAATATCCTAACTGCAATTGTTCCGATAAGCAAACACTGACTTGAGTGTTGGAGTGTCATCGCAGGTACACACTCCACTCGATCTTGGGCGAACAATTGATAGACAAAGGCATGAACTTGACCTATCCGAAAAGTTAAGGCATCCTAATTGTTTTGTGGAAGACTCCAGAGGTCCTGCAACTTTGTGTAAGAACATCTTTCAAATTTTACCAACACAAATTTTACCAACACTAAATTTTTACTATAAACACAACATAAAAAATTTACTATACAGACTTCCTTTTTACTAAATGCAACATGTTGTTACAATGTGCTCCCTTGGTCACTATGCGTGCTCTTTTTTTTTATTATTATATGCACCTACTAATACATATTACGCTGAACTTTAGAAATTGGGTACAATTTGGAATATACAAACTTTTTATATTTTAGATTATAAAATTTAAAATATTTTATTTCAAAATATATAATTAAAACATAATTTTTTAATTTTAGGTAGTACAATTTTTAAAAAAAAGGTAAGAATAAGATTTATTTAATTTTATTATTAGAATATAATGGTCATTTTATAAAGAAACGGAGGTGTAGGAAGAAAGTACGGAAATCCTGGAAAAGGGCGTCTTTAAATTGTGGCTAAGATGCTTAAATCCAATTGCAAATGGTTCGTTACCAAGATGAATTTCATAAAAAAACCGTGGCCCCGCCGTGAATGCAAATTTACTAGTTTCTTACCATTGTCAATTCATGCAACATGCTACCTCCACCAAATTGAAACAAAGAAAAGTCAATCCATAGGTCCCACTTGAATCCAATTTCAAATGGACCATGAATTAGAATATTGTTATCAGAGAAACAAATCCTAGAATATCAGAGATAATAAAAGGAATATCAGAGGTAATCAAAGGAGTACCAGAGAATATCAATAGAATATCAAATGTATTTATTTAGAATAATTTCTATATTTAGTTTCCTAGAATTTTATATTAAGTAAGCTATTGTAAACAAAAAGAAAAAACTCAATAAAAAACACCTTCTTCCATGTTATCATATTCTTTGTTCTTTCTTGTTCATAGTTATCATATCCTTGTCCAACCTTTCTTAACCCTCGATACCATCGCAAGACCATGAATCGAAAGAAATGTGGTCCCACCGTGAATGCAAATTTACAAGTTTCTCACTATTGTCCATTCATGCAACGTAAACGAGACAAATAGAAATTCAGTAATGATATTTTAAAACTGTATTATCAATAAAAGAATAATTATTTAATATTGAAATAAATTATTATGGATTAATCTGGATGCAAGTTACATGGTCACTTCCCGAGCAGCACTTAAACTTATTCCTGAGCAGCACTTCCCATTGAACACCCACTCGGTTTTTATTATTAACTAACCTCTCAGTTTTTTTAATATCAGAGGATCACAACCAAAGGGAAGCCACTGTGAGTACCGACAGCTTTATCCTGTATCGTGAAGGAAAAGGCCCAGATAAAACATTGAGAGTAAAAATAGAAGGTGGCGGAGAAAAGTGTGTATGTTTAACTTACCTCACCTTATTTAAAATGAAATCACAAAACTTGTGATACAAACATAATCAAAACGAAACGAAAAAACAAACAAAAAGGAACAAAACTCAACAAACATGTGACCATGAAGAGCATGCTTTAGATAAAGTTTAACGTGAAGCCATGCACAAGTGGGGATACACAGCTAACTAGATACACCCAAAATGAGCTACAGATAAGCCAAAGGTGAAGAAATCTTACCTTTAAGAGGACATCCAAAAAAATAAAAAACCTTCCAACCAAAAGCCTGTTTTTCTTTTTTTGTGTCCTCGTATGGTGCTCTCCCCCTTTACTTTCTACTTTTCTTTTACTTCCTTTCTCGTTTTCTCTACTTTTTCGTTTTTCACCCTTCTTTTTTTTAATATCCTGTATCAAGTGTTTCTGTTATTTAGAATTTGTTTGAATTTGAAGATGATTTTGAAAGAATGAAAAAGAATAGATTTAAGGTGAAAGTATATTGAAAATATACAATAAAAAGTTATGTGAAGTTTGACTCCAAAGTTTGATCATGTAGTGGAAGCCATAGAAGTAGCAAAAGATCTATCATTCCTTTCTGTTGATGAACTGATGGATTACTTCAATCTCATGAAGCAAGACTCAATAGATCAGTGGACAAGATTGAAGAGAAGGCATTCCAAGTGAAGGAGACAACCACCAAACAAGGAGAAAGCGACCAGTCAACAAGTATAAGTCGAAGAAAGAGGAGGATTTCATGGTGGTGTGGTCGTGGTATAGTCCAACAAGGAATGGTGGACAAAGAGGAGGAATGGTCGTGGTACAATATAATGAATGTTCTCATTGCAATGTATACGGACATATGTAAGATGATTGTTGGTACAAAGATCAAAAATGAATTTTGCAGCAGAAACTGAAGAGCAAAACAAGCTTTTTATGGTTTGTATTGAAGTTGATCAGCCATGTGATTTCTGGTTTCTAGATAATGGTTAGTCAAATCACATGATTGGCATCAAGTCTTTGTTCAAGGAGCTTGAGGAGACACAAGATAAATGTGCAACTTGGCAATAAAAGGGAGATTCAAGTTGAGGCAAAGGCACTATGAGAGTTCAGAGTAGCCATGGCAAAGCAAAAATGTTAGACAATGTTCACTTTATTCCTGATTTAGGATACAACTTGTTGAGCGTTAGATAACTAACGGTTAGTGGATATTCTATTCTTTTTTATAAAGATGCATGTGTTATCACAAACAAGAAATCAAGCAAACAAGTTTATGTTATCTTGACTCTAAATAAGATGTTTCCTTTAGATGTTTCCAACACGGACAATTTTGCTGTCACTTTAGATGTTTCCCCTTAGATGACTCGAAGTTATGGCATTTGAGGTATGGAAATCTCAATATCAAAGGCTTGCAATTGCTAAGTGATAAAGGTATGGCTTTTGGATTACCAAAAGTTGGTTCTCTTAATTTATGTGAAGGATGAGTTTATGGAAAACAAATTAGAAATTCATTTTCAGTTGGAAAGACATGGAGAGCTTCTAAATGCCTAGAAGTAATTCATTCTAATTTATGCGGGCCTATGCAAACTAAGCCCTTGGACGGAAGTCGTTATTTCTTGTTATTTACATATAATTATAGTCATATGAGTTAGGTGTATTTTCTAGAAAACAAGTTCAGAAGTTCAAGGCCATGGTAGAGAATCAAAGTGGTTTCCATATTAAATCACTTCATACAGATAGAGGAGGATATTTTGTGTCCAAAGAATTCAATCTATTTTGCTAAGAAAATGGCATCCATAGGGAGTTAACAACTCCTTATACACGTGAGCAGAACGGTGTTGCTAAGCAGAAAAATCGAATTGTTATGGAGATGGCAAGAAACATGTTACAATCAATGAGCAGAAGTTGTAGCAACTTTGTTTATCTTTCACCAACAAGGATTGTCATGAACAAAACTCCATATGAAGCATGGTGTGAAAGAAAACCCAATGTAAGTCATTTACGAGTCGTTGGGTGTGTTACTTATGCTTTGGTAACTTCTCAAGCTCTTCAAAAGCTTGATGAAAATTCTAAAAAAATGCATTTTTATTGGTTATTGTACTCAATCTAAAGCATATAGATTGTATAACCCTCTCAATGGCAAGATCTTAATTAGAAGGGATGTAGTTTTTGATGAAAATGTAAGTTACAAAATAAATGATGAGCAAGTTCAACAAGAGTTTTTTGTGCCTACTTAAGATTTTCAAAGTGGAAAACATGAGTCACTTCCAAGTTCACCTGCTAGTTCATCAATGGCATCACCAACATCTATTACACATGAAGAGTTTTTAAATGAGTCAACTCCGAAAGGAAGATCAACAAGAGTCAAGAAGCCAAATACCAAATATCATGTTAACATATATGTCCTGAGTCAATTTGTTGTAATTGTTTCAGATATGTTGTATTATGAAAAAAGAAGTTCAAAAGGAAGAATGACATAAAACAATGGTAGAAGAGATAAAATGCATTTAAAAGAATGGAACATGGTAGATGGTCGATTTACTGAAAGGTAAAAATGCAATTGGATTGAAATGGGTGTTCAATGACAAAGTTTGTTGTAGATGGAAGCTTACAAAAGCACAAAAGGTTATGCACAACAGTATGACATTAATTTTGAAGAAACACTTTCTCTGGTAGCACGTTTTGAAACAATGAGACATGTCTTAGCTTTGGCAGCACAATTAAGTGACATGTTTATCAATTTGATGTCAAATTGACATTTCTTAATGGTGAGTTACAAGAGGAGGTCTATATAGCACAACCAAAAGGTTTCAAAAAGTAGGACAATGAGACAAAGGTGAACAAACTAAAGAAAGCATTGGATGGGTTGAAGTAGGCCCCAAAAGCTTGGTATAGCAGGATTGATGGGTACCTTCAACAAAAAAGGTACATGAGAAGTGAAAACGATCTCACATTGTATGTGAAAAAGAAAGATAAAAATGATTTCATCATTATTTGTCTTTATGTTGATGATATCATTTATACTAGCCTTTCTGTCTTTCTTGTGGATGAATTTAAATCTCAAATGATGAATGTGTTAGAGATGTCATGTTGAAAAATAAGATGGCCAATGTTAAAGAGGGGGGTGAATTGAACAATTTATAACTTTTCAAAAACTTGAATGTTTGAATGAGATCTTTTATGAACCTTTGATTATAATGATAATGCCACACAAAAACAACAAGTTGGATTCACAAACAGTTTGTTAAAAATACAAATCAGAGTATAAAATCAGTAAAAACAACTTGTTAAAATAAAAAACAGCTTGTTAAAACAATTCTAACAGTTCTGGAAAATTTCAATTAACAGGTTGAATCTAACAACAATCTGTTGAAAATCCTTTTCAGCACTTAGTTAATTTTCAACCAGTATCAGAAAATAACAGGTTAAAAGTAGAATTCAACAGGTTGAAATCACATCACTGCAGTAGTCCTAAAAACCAGAAAAACCAGATTTGATTAAAATGAATTTTGCACAAATCAAAAATACCTCAAATCAAAGTAATATGATCAAGCAATGGTTAATCAAGTATGTACCAATTTGTCACCAGATTACCAAAACAATTATGCAGC
>Ga0099825_1003970_pt1 | contig 19568 bp, 6 predicted proteins | sample SiratroredBW_FD_76838 | JGI IMG/M metagenome (GOLD analysis project Ga0099825, IMG submission 76838) | Root nodule microbial communities of legume samples collected from California, USA - Siratro red BW | ecosystem: Host-associated > Plants > Roots > Nodule | place: USA: California | collected... | reverse complement strand
TTTAAAAAATTTCATAATACCTTATATAATGAAACTCACATTTCATATTCACTTGTAACATCCACACCATCTACGATTATTTATATAATCCTATTTTTTCTAGGGAAATATATATATATATATTGAATATTATTTATGGACGAATCTTTTACTAATTGATTGAAAATATTTGTTTACATACTTATTCCTAAGTATTTTGAAAATTATAATTAATATATGAGTATTTTATAGATACATAATCAAAGTTAGTTGGTAACAATTGAGTTATGAATAAAAACTATTTAATTATATTTCTATTTGATAACAACTCAATTATGAATAACAACTATTTAACTATTTATTTTTATTTACACTAGCTCAAATGTCTATATATTCACATTTTTACCAAAGGAGCAACATATTTTTTTTTTTCATTTCGGTCTATGACTTATTATTATTGTTTGATCTTTTATTAACTTGAGCATTAAAAAGTCTTTTACAGGTAAGAACTTTATTTGATACTCAAATATTGTTTATTAGAGGAATGGGATAATATTCAAAATGAATATGTCAAAGATATTATATAGTCAACAACATTAGCTCAAGCTTCAACAACATTAGGCTAAACTCCAGTTTTATGCGATCATTTGAACATTGGTTCATGATCGATCGTCAACAACAATAACATATTATTGATGACAACGCATGGATAAATAAACAAAGTTGTGGCCTTAAACCTATTAAGTGAGACATTGAATCTTTGTTAGGTTATCTCAACTCGAAGGCAATGTTAATGTCTAAACACCTCTAACTAAGCATACATAAAAATACACAAATATGCTTGGTACCAGAGATAAAGAATCCTAAGGACTAGGTATAAAATTCATTACATAACCTAAGCTCGGTAGTCACTACAAACTACTTTTGCATGCAAATATGAAATGGAAATCATTTGTTCACAATAGAGATCATGGCAGTACTCCAAATAGAAGTGCCCTAATGCAAAAAAGGTATGACATATCAACCAATTCTAAAGACACAACAAAGCCTTCAAAACTCAAGTAATACTATTTTGTAGTGATTGTGTTATTATTTGTAATATTTTTTTAGCAACACTTAAATGGATAACACTATAGTGCCATTACAAATTACCACCTAATTTGACTAATTCCTTTCTAACCTTCTCTAAAAAGTTCATGGCTCAATTTGTGCTAAACTGGCCATATATAGCTAGCTTAATAGCCCTTGAAAACATAAGACCATAGGAGAATGAACCCTCAATAAATTCATGAAGAGACTCGTAGCCATATCTCTCACAATACCAAATTTGAATCTAGTAGAGGCCATGCAAACCATGAGAGATAAATATTGCCTACTATTAAAGAGATCTCATGAGAAGGATAAGAGAATTTAATGTTGCATGCGTTGAATTAAATGTTTCTCGACGTTTAAAGCTCACAAGACGATGGTAGAAGAAGAAAAAAAAAAAAACAAAAGGAGTTCAAAGTTACTCAAAAACCAAAAAAGAAAATGCAACAACTACTTTTTCCAAGCCTATATAATATATAAAGATATACTTCGAAGATTAAAAAATGGCTTATTTTTGCAAGTTCCAAAACTCTACCATTTTCAATTCTTTATGCGTAAAAGTTTTGTAAGAACATTGTTGTGTTCAAACCAATAAACTAGGAGAGTGAACTTAAATCGTTACATACGTTGAAAGATACCCTCTATAGTGAGCAAATTTGTTCGATCGCTCAGACATTGTATTTGTCTTAATCTAGGAGCGACTTGCTTAAAAAATACTTAGTTAAGTCAGGAGTGACTTGTGATAAAGAATACTTGAATGGAGATAGATAACAATGACTGCAAGCGAAAATATATTTGGGTTAAGTCAAGAGTAGCTTATGAAAGAATACTCAGGTAAAGCCAGAAGTAGTTTGGTGAAAGAATATTTTAGCGTACTTCACAGTAATAATCTTCTTAGTAGAACTTGACTTGTTAGTCAAGAATTGTAGTTTGTTGTGATAGTGAACCAGTATAAAATTCTTTGTAAACTCTCTTTCTCTTCTCCTCATGACTTTACACACACACACATGAGAAAAAAGATAAAAAAAAAAAGAAAAACCAAATTTGGTTAATCCTCATCAGCGACAAATGCAAATTAAAAGTTTAAGCAATAGAGGATGATTGGGTAAAACGTATATACATCTCTTAATACCTACAAACATGCCATAATCTAGAAGACATTCAAGCTTAAGGTGTTGCCCATACCTCTATATCTTCCTTCACCAACACTTACATACCCAACAAATTGATGTTGATACCATCAAATACTAGTCATACACTAAAGAATACAACTTGGGTCCCATATATAACTAAAAACCTCACATTACTGTGGAGCTTTGGTTTGCTTAGTTGAACATGAAAATGTGTGATGGACTAAATATGTGGCAATTCCCAAGGTTGAGATTGGAGAAACCGAAGAGGTTATTAAGGTTGATCACAAGGAAATTCTCAATATGAGAATGAGCATAATTAGGGGCCTAACAAAGAACAAAATCAAAACAACAACGATATCGACAACAAAATCCTCATAATGTCCAAGGAGTGATTCATACAATTATTGAATGTTTTGTTAGGGGAGGAAGTTCAAGTTAATATTGGAAAAAACATCGTTTTGGTATTCAACATGTAAATGCATTATACTTATTTCTTCCAAGATCCCTCACTAAATCACTTTTACTAAGACTTTAGCCACCACAATCTAGCATAAAACGATTTGATTGTTGTCACTATAACCAAAGCCGGCTAGTGTGTATGAAAAGTATTGTTTGGTCAACGAATGTTTGGTTGATGTATTTCATTGGTCGACTTTCTTTTGAAAATAGATCTCACAACCAGTTTCATCAAGTTATACCTTGAATCCTTAGTAGGATTTAGAGAAGAATAAGTTGACACTAGAGGATATATTAAACTTATATAAACTTTTAGTATCACTAGAGTTGTCAAAGTGAGCCAAAACTTGCGACCCAACTTGACACATCATAAGTTTGAGGCAAATTAGACTTAAAAAAATTACAAATTTTAATACTGACTGAAATCAAACCCGACCTGCTAACAACTTAATACACCTAAGTTAAACCTATAATGAGTCAAGTTGGATCGCCAACCTATAATAAAAAAAATCAAAAGAAAATAACCTCATGAAAATTAAAAACAACCCAACATGGTTTAAAAATGGGATAAAATACACTACTCACACGAGTTTCCATTCTCCTCTCAAAATCTCTTTTTCCTTCCGTTCTTTTCTCTTAAAATCAAAATCTCCCTCTACTATAGGATTTTCAATTTTTCACTACTACTAGCTGTCATATTTAACACCTTCAGTCACTCCACACTCCACCATCAATAATTCTACCTTCAGTCCCACGACTCCTCCTCCCCACCCATTTACTCACTCAAGGTACTTGATACACCATTTAAAACTATCATTCTTTTTTTTTAATCTGCAAAAGAATTTATAAAATAAGGAAGCACAGAGGGTGCTTCAACCCTTTAATATTAATGAAATGATTTTTCTTGTCTTTTTAATATTTAGAATTTGATTTTACTTTTCATATTATCAAATTTTTAGTCCGTCACATCAATAAAATTTTGTACAAACTTTTTATTTATTTTTGTTCAATTTTCACTCTTTCACCCTTATAAAATAACCTCACCTCATTTTTTCCTTTCTTTTCTTTTCAAGTCTCAAACATATACTAAAATTCTTTGCTCCCTAAACAAAAAAACTTATACTCAAAGTTCAAACTATAATTTAGGTTCATTCAGTTTATTTTGTCCTATTGCCAATCAATTTGAAAACACTAAATTTGAAAACACTAAAATTGCAATCTCAATTATCAATCCTTAATTAAAGTTTTTTCTTTCTGGTTTATTCTTCTGAAATTAAGGGCATTGTTGTGAATTCATTATTTTTGACCGGGGTAGACAAGTAGACCTTACAAAGCTCAACTTTTGGGTCATTTGTACACTCTGCAGGGTGTTTTCCTTATTCCCTTTTCTGCTTCCTAAGTTGGTGGAAGAAGATCGAATAAGAGCTGAACTTCTTTGCACAATAGACAAGTACTGATTTTCATCATTTTGACATGATTCTGCCTTCTTTTTTCTAGTGATAATATTACACTTTAAATGCTGAATGTTTGTTTCTTTTCTCTGTTTATTTTTTTTCCCTTTTGCAGAATAACATATGTAGAAGTTCATCACTCTCTGATAGAATTTGTTCCTCCATTGTGCATAAGAAGGTATTCGTTTCTTTCATTCTCTCCTGATATATTTTATAATCTTTTCCATGAAGATAAGAAGGATTTGTATAAAATATGTTTTTATAGGGTCTTTGGTTTTTCTTCAAAAGTGAAGTTATACGCTTTTGGCTGTTCTGGTCTCTTTCCAATTTGCTTCTGTTAATGTAGAATACATAGCATTATCACCATATTGGTAATGTGGTTTAGTAGGCTTGAAAAAATTCTGTGCAAGAAGTAAAAACGAAAATTGTCTCAGTTGGATCATAATGATGATAGGTTCTTCCAATTAAAATCTTCAAAAAAATTTAATAAGATTCAAATAGAATTTAAGTGAAAACTTATGTAAACTTCAAGACGTAAATGACAGAAATTATTTGATGATTAAGTTTAGTGTTTTTATTATCTGCATTCCTTGACTTTTTTTGTGAAGAAACCTACTACAAATTAAATAATTAGAAGAAAATATCGAAGTCTAACTTTAATTAGAGATATAGAGTCCAAAAGAAAGTGAAGGACAACCTCATTTTGCAATTAGAACTAAATTTATGATCTATAATTGCAATTTATATTAAATTTATTAAATATATTATTTAGGTATCAGGTTGAAATAAGAAAAATTAAATTCTAAAATTAAACCAAAGTAACGGAAGAAATATTTTTCTAACAAAGATTGTCAATAAAAAAAATAATATATCGCTCTAGAATTAGAATGATAAAGTGTTAGACCAAAGATGTTAAAAAATTGAGTAATATCGATAGAAATAAGAGACATAGTCTAAAATTATTGAGTATCGTTCGTTTAGCAATCAAATATGATTCAGATGGTATCATTAATACGAGGAAAGCAACGAGATATTATCCCACGAATATATCCATTGAAAAAATATCAATATCTTAAAATATTTGATTTTTTTTATTTTTTCATGATAAGGTAGGGTAACCGAGATTAGTACAATTTAAACTCAACTTTATGAGCCGAATGTTATAACATTTAGATTCATTTTATAAAATGTTCACATACGATATTAAAATCACTTTAAAAAAATCCAAGTTTTAATAGACATGTTATTTAATAACTACTAAATGATTAAATACTACTACCAAAGTTTGATATAGGTCCTCACCAAATATAAGATATGAACAAAGATTAATTTAAACAAAAAAACTTAATATTCTTTTATCCTAGAACAAAAAATTAAATGAATCAACTTTTTATTTTACCTTTTAAAAATAGTTGTTGCCATGTGGAGAAACTTTATTTACTCTTTGGTTATAAAGATTTTATTTAGCCAATACAAAGTTAGAAAGTCATGGTTGTCAAATATACCTTCATAGCTGTGTCAATTGACGGTGGTGACATGAGTGGTGTATCTCCAGTATACGTGGATTATGTTTTGACCTATAAATGGTACCAAGTTGTCTACCATAAGAAAAAAAAATGAGTATTAGAAAACAGTGAAAAAAAAAACAAATATTTAGTCTTAGTATAATGTCCATCAATATCAATGATGTTTGAGAGGGGGAAAAGGATGCATGAAGATGAGAGAAGTGGAACATGTTCAGGGACTAGTGGTTTGTAAGTGGATCATGGTGACACATAGTTGTAATGTTAAACAGCCTGTTCATGAAGGGATAAAGAAAATTGATGATTGAGTTGATGAGTGTTCCAAGAAGAAGAAACCAAATAACAGAATCAAGTGGGTCTAAGTATGTTTCCTCGGTTTGCAGTCATGCATGTTCAGCTTCATGGAGTTTTTGTGTAATTGGAGTGTAGGACATTTACTGTAATGGTAGTATGAATAACGCCAAATACATGCATCTCTAGCTCCATTATTTACTCCCACTTTGTATAACCTTTTAGGATTTTGAGCTTTGCTCTTAGTTTCATGTTAACAAACTCTCACTGATATCAAACAGGGAAACTTCTAAACTTAAATCCACTTCAATACAATAAACCAATTATATATTTTTTTATATATTTTTAAAATATGATATGTGTATAATTTCATTAAATCAACTCATTTCTATAACACACATGTATATACTTTGTTAAAAAATATTCATTATGTGAAATATGTTTTTTTTATAATTTTTTAATATTTATGTAATTATTATTTATCACAATATTTTATTATTTATATAATTATAATTTCTTTATTAATATTTGATATTAAATATATATATATATATATATATATATATTCTTTTTATAATTAATCTTTAATAATATTATATTTTCTTAATTATTTTTTAATTTTTAAAAAAATTAGTTAATTAATATTTAAAATAACATAAATATGAATTTAAGTACAGATATATTTGTTGTCTGACAATATAAGAACATAGATGAGAAACAATTTTTATATTTATTAAATAATAGCTAAAAATAGAAACAAATTTTACTTAAAAAATGAAGGAAGATATGACCATATCCTTATCCACCTTCATATTCCTCCTACGTAGGCCACTATTACTGGGAATATGTTGTGGTGCCATACCAATCCTCCACTTGGGTTTGATAACATGAATAAAAAAAATATAATAGGAAAGATGCACAGTAATATGAAAACAAATATGATGTGCTACATGCACCTTTGAAATGTAATATCTTGGACGTGTTTCAGTCGGTACTGTTAATCGTATTATTTTTAACTGGATTCATGAATCGTAACGGGATATTATTTGATCGCACACGAGTTATATATATTTATTTATTTATTTTAAATTAATTTAATTATTTTATAATATTAGAAATTTATTTATTAAAAAAAACCATCAATAACACTCATCACTCATAAACTTTATAAATTCTTCATTCATTTCTTTCATTTTTTATTCTCTTTTCTTTAGTTCACAAAATTTCACTTTTTACTCTCTCTTCTCAAATTCATCATTTTGCTTTCTTTCAAATTCGTCCATCAATTCAAACAAAACAGAATGGTTGATATTTTAGTAGGATTCTTGAATTAATTTTCATTACTTTCCATATAATTTATTATCCAATTTGATCAAAATAGTTTGGTTAGAACTTCTAATGCTTTCATCAAATTCAAATTCATCTAGCCTACTTGATTGCCTTGAGTTGAATATACTAGTAAAAATATTTAAAATCTTTAAAAGGATGTTATTTTTATAATTTTCAAATTATATCTTAATACGGCTTCGAATAGTAATACTACATGCATCTTGATTCTTGTTTAGAAAAGTAATGTTAATTGGCATGTGGTGTTGGAGGACAAAACGAAAGGGACAATATAAAGACTTGAATAATAGGTTGACATCATTGGACTCTATAAAACTATATGTTGCCCAGACTCTACCTATGTTTTCTTGTTTTGACTTGATAGAGAATAGTTGGTAAGTGTTTATTGGGGCAAATAAGATCCTAGGTTCATGTTGGTGTCCATTTGGAATAATCCTACACACTTTGACTATTAGGAGTTTAAATTTTAGGGTTATTTTTTTCTTTCGATTTTTTAATTTCTTGTCAAAGCTTCATGGTAAAAAACCGTCTTTCATGGTTTGAAGCTAAAATATATGTATAAACATGTGTTCATCACTCCTACTTTCAATACGAAACATTAACTATTTGGGATTTTTTTTAATTCGTTTGTGGATCTTACAATTTTTTTAATATCTTCTTATTATTTCAAATAACAAACGTTTACTAATTTGCACACAACCTGCTTGTCCTTTTCTTATCGTCTACCAGACAAACACAAAGACTTACACGAACATTAGTTATATTATTATTATTATTATTATTATTATTATTATTATTATTATTATTATTATTATTATTATTATTATTATTTTGTAATTGATAAATATTAATTATTAATATGTTCTGGGAGGACTCAACTTGACACACTAGTAGAAAAAAGACATAATCACGGTTGTATAAGGCTTACAAGCGCGGTTGTACAATTGCGACTGATTCAACAACGATAAAAAGTATTAAAGATACAAACGCAGTTGTACAACCACGATGGAAAGTATAACATACCACCGCGGTTCTTTAGAAACCGCGTTGAAAAATGGCATAGTGGCACATACGAACGCGGTTGTTTATTAACAACCACGTTTGTATGTGTCATACCAGCGCGGTTCCCTCTACAACCGCGTTGGTATGTGCTAGTTTTTTTAAAAAAATATAAATAATATGTTATTCCAATATTCTCATCAATCCATAGTCTAGTTGGTTAGGATACTCGGCTCTCACCCGAGAGACCCGGGTTCAAGTCCCGCATTTGTTATGTCACACTGCGAGGAAGAGGAAGACAATGCACTGAAAACAGAGGGCAGTAAAGTAGCAGCTGCAAAGGAAAGCGAAGAAACATAGGGCACGCGAGGGGGGAAGAGTTTTTGTGCCCTAAAAGAAGAGATCGAACGCGGTTGCCACTAACAACCGCATTTGTATGCCACCGCATTGTTTTTAATTGCGATTCATTTTTAACCATGATGATATCCCGTCTTTAAATATCTTTTTTCTACTAGTGACATATCCCACTCATTACTCATTACTGTTATTTATTGGTAATTGTTGCAATATTAAATATAAGTCTGTAGTTTGTAACACGACATTATTTAGCCCATATAAGACTTTCTTACTATATGTTCAAATTTAGATAAAAAATAATTTGTCCAATGTTGTTGTAGTTTGTTTTAGAATCAGGCTTAACTCACATTTCCTGCAAAATTAATTTGAAAAGTGAGAAGTGTGTAAACTTAATAAATTATTTTAAGAGTTTATCTTTAATCAATCTAAATAATTTTTAAACTTAGACTTAATTCCTTTTTGTAAAACTATACTATTAATCTAATAAATATAGACAATATTGTAATATGCTAGTAGTTAATATAAACAATATTATAATGTAAATTACTTCTTAATAGGTTGATTGTACCTTTCACTTCCAATTATCACATTGTACTAAATTACTTGTTACTTAGTATTAACTTTTACAACTTAAAATAATATATATATGAAAGTTATACTATTAATATAACATAATATAAGTATATTTTGATTGAAAAATAGAGAAATAAATAGAAAATGGAAAGAAAAATAAGAAAAATAAGAATATGTTTATATTCATTTTATAAAAATATTAAAAGTGCAATTGATAATTTTTTTATCAAATTAATACACATATATATGTGATCCATGTGTGCTCCTCTTAAAGTAACATTCAAATATAGTTGGTAGAACTTACCAATCCTTAGTCAGAGAATATTTACTTGAAATTGTGTAAAGTGTTGAACCATACAAGTCATATAATCTTCTATGTGTTAGGGTGTTGTTGAAGCATGACAACTTTAGGTCATTTTTCAAGAGATCATTAATGTGTTTTTATGAATCTTCTTGGTAGACAAAGGAAGCAGACATTCTATAAAACATAGAATAAGCATAAAGAGAGATTTTCATGAAGTATGATATTAGCTTAAGACTATGTGTGTATCGTCTGATCATAACAATGCTTATCAGATGGAAAAGAAACTACAACGTGTTACATTGTTTGTTAGACGAACCACTTGCCTCTTATATAATTTGTTGTGAAGAAAAACCTTTCGTCTTACAGATGATAATGTTTTGTACTTTGTTATTTGACAACACTTAGTCAAAATATGGGTTGTTGAAATTTTCACCAATAGTTTATTGTGATGAAAGTGTATTGCTTGCATTGGCTATTCCTATTGAAAAAACACTTAAAGTTGAAGTGAAAAATCTTAACATTATGAAAGGGTCATTTGTCAAAGTTTACACTGATATTGATTTGACTATACTAGTGATTGAAAAGTTTTCTTTAAAAAGAATATGGTACAACACCAAGTACGAAGGACTAATATTTTGTGCATGACTTGTGATTGTTATGGGCATGTATACTATAATTCTCTTATAAAATCATTATTGATGATGTCATCACCTAACGTTAAGGTTGCACCAAATCAAGTATGATATAATGTGAAAATTAGGTAAAACCTAAAAAGGGGTGGTTGAAATGCTTATTCTTTTTATATATTTTTTTTTCAAAATATCATTTGATGATACACATTCATAAAATAGACATATACTTGACAAACGATATGTCAAATCCTATCCAAAATTAAAGTTTGAAAACCTTTCTCGACTACTACAAATTTAATAACATGCAATTTTAATAGCGTAAGGAAAGAAAAAATCAATTAGTCGTTTTTATATTGATTCGTTTGATAGTATAGACTATGTCCAATTCTTAATCAATATATTGAATTTATGTAGACTAACATTGTAAGCTACAACACGAGTATTATTTATGCTTGTAGCCACTCTCGATTAATCCGTCAAGTATTGTTTCAGAACATACTCACTCATGCTTAAATTGTTAAGTATTGTTTAAACAATTGGTGACTCCTAGCTACAAATCCAAGTATTGTTTTGGAATGTAGTCAGTCCTGACTAACCCACCAACTATTGTTTAACTAATAGTCACTCTTGACTAAGACAATGATCGTCTAAGATGTGTTAAAAAAATATCATAGGGTTTGATTACTATAAAGGTTAGCATCTTCTGACATGTACAAGGTTTAATCCCACTCTTCTAATTTCCTAATGAACACAACAATGTTCTTGTAAAGCTTTTAGGACACAAAAAGTTAAATTGATAGAGTTTCATAACTTTACAAAATATGGTTTTGTTCTCCTCTTCAAAGGATGTCTTTATATGGGCCATGAAGAAAAAAGTCATTACAAATTCTTTTCTAGTTGTTGAAAAGCTTCGACTCATATGAATCTCTTTCTTGCATTTGAGCAAGTTATATGTAGAGGAGGTTTAAATGCGCTCCATGCATATATTAAAGAAATATCCTGATAGTTGGAAGAACTTATTAGTCCTTGGACAGTGTGTATTTATTCAAAGTTGTGTAAATCACATGATTGTACATGTTAGATAGTCTTTTTCCAGTGTTGACAAAGTAAGCACTAGGGAGTTGTTGAAACATAACAACTTTAGCTTGTGTTCTAAGAGACCGTGGATCTGCCATATGCTTTTGTGAATCTTCTTGGTAAATGAAGAAAATCAACATTTCTTGCAATATAGAATAAGCATAAGTAGAATTTTGAATAATACATTGTTAGCTTAAGACTATGTGTGTATTGTCTGAGCAAACAACGCTTATCAGACGTAAAATAGACTACATAATATCTTCTATCAAACGAAACATTTATGCATACATGATCTATTGTGAAGAAAATTCTTTTGTCTTATAGATGAAGTCTAATCATATTTTATTATCGTCTAATAACATTATCAAAAATCTGGGTTGTTGGATTTTTCCCTAACATATAATGTGACTCTGATAGAAATTAAAAGTTGGGTTTGTGAAATCAAATGGATAAAACATAATCATATTTTTTCATAAGAGAAATTATGGTGACAAATAATGATAAGGATTCAGTTCCCTGAATATTGCTTCATAAGACTGGTAATTTGTTTAAAGAAAAAAAGAAAAAGTCTTTTAAAGAAGATAACTCTAGAAAATTGGATAATGTAGTAAAATAAAAGAAAAACCTTGGTATTTAAATTGTTAGGTAATTTTCTTAGTATTCTTGTCTTTCTTGAAGGTTGTTAACCCAAAAAATGATACATCTTCATCATTAATAAAGGATTTGAAGTGCAATTCCTTTATATAGAGCTAGATAACCTCTTCAAGTGTGATATGATCCTTCCCTATGCCCAATAAACTTACCAAGTGCTCAAGGGCAGTGAGAGAAAGGCTAGAAAAATAATTGTTGAATCTCCTTCTTCTACCTTGATGAATATGTTCCAAATCTCCATCAAAGTAAAATTGAGTTCATCAAGGTTAGCCTTGAACAGTGTATCCTCCTTCATACAAAATCTAAAGAGTCATCTATTCAACAAATCATTATAGATGGATGTGAAAACATGTCAAAACACAAGAGAGAGGTTAATTGTGTTTAAAAAAAATTGATTTTTTTTCACAAAGATTATACTTGACCAATAATCTCTCAAGTAGTTTTTCTTAAGAGTGTTGTCTTATGAAGATCGTGAGAGACACCTTTATAGTTAACAAATGAACTGTGAAAAACACTTCTCAAAACTTGTGTTTAGTAAAGTCTCTCTTCTTATGTTAGATGAAGTTTAATAAGACAAAATCTAAAGAGATAAGGGATAAGAGATATTTACTCAAGTTATTTTTATACTAGTTTATATGTAGACAACAAACTACGTCAAGTTCTAGATCAATGATCAATTTCCACTAAGCAGACTAACTTTGCAAAGATACAAGAGTATTGTTTGAACCTTAGCCACTCTTGGCTAAAATAACTCGAGTATTATTCAGACACAACTATTTCTAGATAAAAACCTTGAGTATTTTTTTGGAATGCAACCACTCTTGGCTAAAAATCCAATCTTATTTGGATCTCAACCATTCTTGGCTAACCCACAAAATATTGTTTGGAACGTAGCCACTTTTGACGACCAATTATTGTTTAGAAAGCAGTCACTCATAGCTAAGGGTTTTGTTAATAAGGAAGTGATTTAAAAGATCAAATGGTTTTGATCACGAAAGAAAGAGGTCGCGTCTTACAATGAATACAAGGTTTAAGAACACTCTACTAATTTGTTATTTCAACATGAATAATGTTCTTGTGAAACTTTGGATACTTAGAGCTTTGAGCAAATAATTTAACAATGTTTTTGCACTTATTAATCACTTGTTATGTTTTCTTCAACTTGGAATATTTCTTTAAATATGAAGTTGAGAAAATAGTCATTGCAAATTCTTTTATGCCATTGAGAGGCTTCACTTTAAATCTTCATTTTCATCTTCAGGGTTTCGTCTATTCATGCCTAAACAAAAAAAAAATGCTTTAATTGTGTTCCATGGAACATTAAATGCTTATCCTTTCCAATAGCAAAATCATTGTAGCTGACATTACTTATTAAGCCTTGGTCAGAGACCTTTCAACCAAATTGAAGAAAAGTATAAGGCCATGTGAGGCAAATAGCCTTTCTAGAACTGACATGGGATGCGTGAGAATGTTTGTTATCATGAAGAAGCTTTAACTCATACTTCAAGAGATCTGTGATATTAACTTGTGCTTTGTGAGATATTCGTAAACGTGAAGAGGAGAACATTATATGCAATGCAAAATGAGCTCGTAAAGATTTTCATGTTATACAATGTTAGCTTAAATACTATGTGCATGCAAATTATTTGATGAGGACTTTGCTTATTAGATGAACCAAAGAGAAAACATGTACTATATTGTCTGTCAAACAAATCACATTGCATCTTACATGATCTATCTTTCATATTTCTTATAGACAAAGCATATTCACGCTTTATACTTTGTTATTTAATACCACTTAATTAAAGTAAACAGGTTTTAATGGATTTTACTCTAACAATGGACTTTATCATAAAAACATTTTCTAGCCTCTACCATGATGTTGCTAAGGTCTTCTCCTTTACAATCTCATAAAGGACCTTATTTGACAACGATAGAAGGATAATTAAATGACTTTTTTTTATATTTGTTGTAAAACATGTCTCTTTATGTGTGATATACTCTCAAAAAGTGGTGCTTACACACCTTACACTTTGAGGAAAGTCCTCATCTTGATTCTCCATAGGTTGAAACTACTCTTTCCATTGAACTTCTCGATCTTAGAAGTCATATCCATCTTCTTGCAAGAACTCACCACCAATAAAAAAAATAATATAAAATTTGACTTTAATACCGATTTGTTATTATCAAAGAGTCGATAAACAAGTCCAAGAACAATAAATAACATGTTAAACATATAAGCAAATCACACCAACTAGAAATGAAGAATCAAGAACAAACTCAAAGTCATTATATGACCATCTAATAGACAATGTATATTAGACGACTCCACTAAACTACAACTACCTTACGACCTATCCTAAAAAGGGTTCAATATACTAGGATTTATGTTATCAATAATATTTAACCTTGATAGACTTGTACATAACTACCAATCCACAATACCATCAATAATATTTACAACTCTTGAAATCCCTCTGGGAATAATGTTGTGTTTTGGAAGGAAAATCTCGAGGTATTTACATCAACTTTATTTTACAAATGGATTCTCAACCATAATTCTAACTTCAACCATGTTTGGAAGAAGGTATGGAAACGTAAACTCTAGGAAAAAAAATTGATATTTCATATGGAAGTCAACTACTTAGCATTGCCTACTAATAGTAAGAGGTTTTCTTATACAGATAACATATTTTAGTTAATGTAAGACCATTCATCCATTTTAAGGAACTACATAATAATTTAAAAGAATTTTGAATTTCTATGAGATCATTAACTGATAAAGTTTTTTTTTTTTTTAATATGGATACATTTTCCTAATTAACTAGCCTTTTACTTGATAGAAGTCAATTTCAAATGTCAACAACCATTTAGTTGGTCTAAAAGTGTTGAAATAACACAATCTTATCACAAGATGATTGGAACATATCTTATACGCGGAATTATATTGAAAATCATTTCAGAATTCTAATTTTATCATGAACGTTATTAGAAAATAACATGTAAATAATATTCATATCTCTCATACATCTTCTCATATCAAGTTTAATATTGATAAAATTTAGTTGAGTCATGATGCAATAGGAATAGGTAGAGTTATCCTAAATATCTAGAATGATTGAATCTTTCACTTTTATAAATATTATGAACTTGATAGCTCATTACTTATAAAATTAGAAATCGTGAAAATAGATCTTAGTTATACTTAGCTTTTGAGGTGTTGTTGAATCAAGCATAAAAAAAGTTACTCTCAAAACTATGTTGATGTTTTGTAGGCTTGAAATGATTTTGTATATTTGTAAAATATTTGTAATATTAATCCTTGCTTGATTAGCATACATTAAGTTTATTCATAAAAATATTAATGCTACATTGATCGTGTCATTAGTATGGAAACTAGAAATAATAATAGAAAAATAGACCTTTTATTATTTTTCGATATAAAGTTATGGAACTATTTTTTTTTATTTAATCATGTTGGTCTAAATAAATAAATATGAATCAAATATCTTAAATAAGTTTAAAATTCAAATTTTATAATAAAAAATTTACTAAAATAAAACAAATCTTATTAAAAAATAATCAAACTTAGTAAATATTTAAAAAACTATAATATGATATAAAAAAATAGTATTATTCTATAAACTTAATAAGCCAAATGTCTTAGTTTTGATGAGATTTCAAGAAATCAACTCCTCTAAATATTTCATATGATCTACAAATTAGTAAATATTTTAAAAAAACTATAATATGATCTACAAAATAGTATTATTCTATGAAATTCGTGGAATAAAAAGTATGATTATATTAGAATTGCTCAGAGCAAAATTTGTTCTGCTAGAAAATTAATAAACTCAAATGGTTTATAATTTTATTTCGTAAGCTTTTATTGTGTTTACTATTTTCTTGGTCATCTCTCGTCATTGGTGCGTCATGAGGGGAATCTTTTCTATAAAGGTAGAGAAAATTCTCCATTCTTCCATGACAAGCTCAAAATTAGTGGCCAGTGGGGACACTCTTAGGGCAAAATTTCTATACAAGGAAAGCCAAACACAAGCTTTTATCTAAAGGTTTCATTTTATTAAGGCAACAAATTTTAACACTGTTAATAGGAAAGTGTACGTACATTGTTCACCTAAATCTTTAAGGCAAATGGGAGAATTTTTGAAGAATTTCCTTCTACGTTACTATTCATTACTAATTTATCACGATAGAAACGTGCTTCTGCTAAACTTCACTGCTTTGGTTTTGTGCAATAGCCATATAAATGTTCTATAACATTGTTGACACTTTTTATAAACACATTCAACGTTTGGAACGAAATAGAAAATCACAGTCACTGAAACCTCCCGCAGGTATAGCAGTGAGGTATCATCATTAGGAGAGCATAACATGTCTCTTCCCCTCCTCGGATTCATTTGATGTGTTGCGATGTTTTTTGTCATGGCTTTATAGCATTTTCATGCACATGAAAGCATTTTTTTCTGAGGCCGATTACACTTTAATTTCCAGTGGTTTGGTTCAAAAGCACTTAAAAGTAATTCACAACACCTTTTTCTTCTCTGGTTTGAAATTTTATCTCTATAGTTTGGATGTTTTTCACATAATCATCTTTATATATATATAATATATATATATATAACAAATTTTTTGAACAAATAGTCTGTTAGGTATAATAAGTAATTATGTGTTTCGATTTTAATACAATAAGGAAAAGAAGTACAGTCATAATATAAAAACTTTAATTTTATTAATTTTGTTTAAATTTTATTAAATGACTAAGGTAATTAAAGATGTATTTAAAACTAAGATCTTAAAGTTTGCTTAAAACTAGATAGAGCCTTTTTAAGTTTAAATATACGCTTGAGTTTGGAAATATGTTGTTTAACAAAAACTTTCCTTTTATGAATCCATTTCGATTTTAACATCTATTTTGTAAAGTTTTATACTTTCAAAAACAAGAAACACTAAGATTAAGTATCAAATTATCTTTGTATTCGCCAAATTGCAACTTTACTAAAACCGGTTTACTAGATTCTAATGTGACGCAATAGATTAACTTTTAAAAAATAAATAAAATAATTTTTTTTATCTTTTTTTTAAATAAATATTTAGTGTTAGTGTTTTATTAGCTTCCGTTAATAGAGTCTGTTTAATATTATACATTAATAGAATCGACATACTAGATACATTTTTTAATAAATAAATATTTATGTTAGTATCAAATTAGGTTGAGTTAATATTAAATACTACTTATAAATAAAATATTTATATTAGTGTCAAAGTTGATGTTGACTAAAATAAATATTAAAAATAAATAAGGTTAAAATCTACCTAGTTAATACTAATTTTATTTATTTTTAATATTTGTATTTATATTTATTTAAGTTAATATCAGCTTAACTGATACTAATTAATGTGTTGTGAAGCAATGGGTTTTTTAGATAATAAATAGGATTGTAAATTATTTTTAATCTGAATGTCCAAATCTAAAGATGATAGATCTCTTCACTCATAATTGTAGTGACACGTGATAATTGTCATATAAAACACGTAAGAAAAAAAATGCACGGGGCTCACTAAAACTTGGGCCTCTAACCCATTCATTAGAAGTCCACTAAGAAAACCTATAAATATAAAGATAATCTCAAAACATAAAATATTGTTACTCTAATTTAAGATACCTTATAATATTTAGAGTGATGACTAACTTAAGCGTGGTAATAATTGCAAGACCTTCCTAAAATCAAGAGTAACAATATTTGGATCTTGAGAGTCAGCCCCGACCAAATACTTGTAGATTAATCAGAACTAAGTGGTTGTTCAGTAACACTAATAATTTGGATTAGCTCTTCTATCATAACACTAATAATTTGGATTAGCTCTTCTACCATAGCCAAAATCCAGTCTTCGTTTACTTTCATCTGTGTTCTTATATTCTTTCTAATATACCACAATCATAACTACTTCATTTTTAAATGAAGATCTAATTCTCATATCATTCTTTTCTTTCTACCATGATACGATCTTTCCCAAGATCATTTAGTAATAAATTTTTTATGTAACAATTTTAATTTACTATACTAAAAATAAAGTTGTAGAGAGAGGTTCGAGGTTCGTTCATTTATTTTTTTTAAAGTAGTTATATTTCACTATATCATTTGTTTTGGGTTGTATGGGTATGTAACAAGTGAAACTGCATGTATAAGCTGAATACATATACATACATGATATGATATATATGTTTTGGCATCTCTACTTGGTTTACGTTTAGTTTATTTGTCTATAATGTTTATTATAAAAATTACTTATTATTGACCTCTAAATTGATTATGTTTTAATGAATTGAGTAGGTTGTTGAATTGTCTATGCCTGCTGTTATTTAAGCAAAAAAAAATTTCCATTATTTAGGTGACCCTCCTCATGAACGTTTAATTAAAATTAGCAAGCTAGGTTCACCATCACATGATTTAATAAATATTGGTCACTACTTTTCTTTCCTTATCTTTGAAAGTTGCTCATACAATTCATTAAATTAAACTACATGGTCCCAATTTTCTATTTTCTGCAAAAATAAGAGGTCATGCTATAGCTAATTAGTCATAAATGTCAAAAAGAAAAAGAAAGGGAAAAACTATATCCCGTAAACAAAACTCTTAGTAACTTGGCACCGATTTTCACATGGAAAAGAGAAGAAAATCAGAGCACAATAAATACGCTTATATTTTGAAAATTTTTGTATTAAAAAATTTTACAAATATAAAAAAATAAAAAGTGTTTCATATTTGGATTTTGATCTTCAATGAAGAAATTATTTTTACCATATTAGACATGATGATAGAAAGATGGAATCATTCCTTTTCATTGAAGGTGACAATCTCTAATTGAATGGTTTTCAGAGAATTATTAGTTTCCTAATTTGTAATTCCAGCTACTTATTTATGAGCCATCTTCTGATGAAAATTGCAGTGTGATGTTGAAGGAAGGAAGACAAAAGGGATAAAACAAAACTTGTGTGTCATGTATTCAATTGCAATGGAATCACCAAAAGGTTACCCACTCTATACAAAGGAGGATCCACACATCATGAAAAGGTCAATATCTCAAGAAAATACTTTGTTTTTTGGACCATTATGTTTGCAGTTTTTCTTAATTTTATAGTATATTTTTTTCCCCACTTTCACTTTATATGATTATTCTTTATAGTGTTCTACTACTTGCTGGCCAAGATTGCCATTTGGTATTTTTCAAGTGGTCAAATAGTTTGTAGTGTGTTTCTTGTCATCTATTTGTCTTCACCAGTTTTTTGTTTTCAAATTAAGTCAAACTGGTTTTCTATGCATGCATGGTTTGCTTTTCTTTTTGGTTGCACTTGGGTGCATCTTTGTGTTAGGCTCTTAGCAAAACAAACAATTTAAATTTCTTCTGAACAAATTTTTTCATAAAAAAGTTTAGAAAAATTAATTTATATACAAATTGAAATAAAAATGTAGAAAAAATCATATAAAAGAGTTTATCCAAATTACAACTAACGAATAGATTGAATTTAACTCGGAGAGATTCATATATATATATATATATATATATATATATATATATATATATATATATATATATATATATATATATATTTTTTTTTATTATTTTTTAAAAATTTTTTTTTATATATTTTTATTTTTTTTTTATTTTTTTTTTTGTTTATTTAT
>Ga0099825_1003968_pt1 | contig 19575 bp, 9 predicted proteins | sample SiratroredBW_FD_76838 | JGI IMG/M metagenome (GOLD analysis project Ga0099825, IMG submission 76838) | Root nodule microbial communities of legume samples collected from California, USA - Siratro red BW | ecosystem: Host-associated > Plants > Roots > Nodule | place: USA: California | collected... | reverse complement strand
TGTATACTTCATTCATTTTTGCCACGTGTACGCAATTAACATACATCCTTACTTCTTAGTTAGTATAATTCCGAAAGTATACACCAACTGCCTATACCATAAATAGATCTTCTCAAGTGTGACACTCATATGAAATAAATTTCATAATCTTTTTTCTCACTGATAAAATAGTTAAATTATCCCAATGATTTCAAATATGTAAAAATTATCCCAATGATTTCAAACATGTAAAAGAGTTAATATACCAATTTGAAAAGGAAAATTATTTTATTTTGTATTTTCCTCTAATTGTTGTCACAATTTGATATATACTAAAGAAAAAATCTCCACTATATCACACGTATGGTTGTTAAATATAATATCATTTTCAAGTTTCTAGATATTTCAAATAATTGTCATCCAAACATATCTCCAAACATAGTTGCATTTTTTTATTAAAACCAATTAGTTAGTTCATAACCTAATAAATATATATTGGTTTTATTGTGATATACAAAATTTAGTCATAACCATTTATCACACAAATACCAAAAGGTACCTGTTTTTGTACATATAAAAAAATAGGTGATTCGCAATTTTCTCACAACTATTACACAAAATGCGCATACCATTCTCTATAGTAATTCCTATTACATATAACTCTTCAAGAACACAACTACACAACTGGACAATAGGTAACGCTTTTGACTTCCATAACTGTATAAACACCTCATTTGTTTTTCACCACTATTTGAACATAAGCCTCCTTTATTGTATATTCATTTGTACCATCTCCATTCCAAACCTAATGATCCATTTTGTCTTTTCTCATGACACAACCTTTATGCATGGCTCAAATTCTTCAAATAATAGTTTTTCCTACTCAAACCATACTCTTCTCCAACAAATATCTCATACCCACTCTTCTGAGTCATTCCCCAAGTTTCATTATTTGTAACTCATTTCAAATTGAGTTCCCATAGATTTTTGGAAAAGCTTTCTTTAGTAGACTATTCTCAACCCATCAATCATCCCAAAATGAAAATTTATTATCCTTGCCACCTAACATAATCATTAAACTACTTTCTTTTCTCACTTTTTTCACACAGATTTTCAAGATCCCTCTACCATCTAAATTCATTAGTATTGTAACACCCATCATCCAAACTCATTCAAGACTCATATTTGAAGACTAATACGTTTCACCAAAATTCTTTTTCCTCCGTTCCTAACCTCCATTTCTACTTACCTATCAAACCTTGTTAAAACTTACAATATCCTTTATGCCTAATTTATTATGGTGTTTTATAATTACTAAAAATTGGGTTGAGTCAACAAATAGAAAAATTTTATAATCATTCAAAATTTTGGATCCAACTCAGCATCTCTTAAAACCATCATGGTTTGACATGGATGGATCGGTCAATTCACCAACTCACCTATAATAAAAAAGGAAAAATATCTAATTATAAAGGTAATATTAAATTCACCTTTTTTAAATTCAATATTATAGAAAATCCTCAAAAACTTGAAATTGATGAACAAGAGTGATATTAAACATAAAGAACTTTATGTTTATGAAAATTAAATTTTAATTCTTATGTATGTCTTTTACTTTTAATTATATACTTTTCGTATATTGTGTTTTGTTAAATATATTAAAAAATGTATTTTAAATTAATAATTTTAAAATTACTTGATTAACCTACTAATATGTCATGAATTAAGTCAAATTGATATTCAATCTATCATAAACGAAGTCAAGTTGGTATTTTAAAAACAAAAATTAAATGAGTCCACGCGAACTATAGTATCACGATTTTCATTTTTGGCCTATTTTAATGTTTGTTGTTGTGAGTTTTAGATTTAGTTTATTAGATTTAACTTTTTTTCTTAATCCATCTTTATCTTTTACTAGTAGTTGACCCATTGATAAATAGTTTTAGTTTTATACTTTTAATATATGCATTAGTTAACAAGCTTTTAGAAAAAGAAAAAGGATGAAAATGCACAAATATTTATTGAAGATTTTGAAAAATAAAATTAATTATTGGTGATATTATAACTAATCCTTGTTTCTGTTATACTGTTAACAAATATTAATAAGTTATGTTAAGGTTCCACTCAAAACATGTCATTAACCCTTAACTCTAAAACTTTTCAATTAACTTAATTTGATTGGAGTGAATCATTATAGAACAAAATTCATACTTCTATTAAATGTGTTGGAATTTCTATTTACATACTCATACAACTAGTGAAAAATATATTTAAAATTATAATTTTCGTTAAGCCCTTTGAATGTTTGAATGATAGTATATTACACATTCGAATGATAGTATTAGAATTTGTACTAGTTTTTTTAATCTTTAAGAAGTTTGTAAATAATTTCATAATTTTATTAAATTTATTGTAAAATGCACATGTTATTTCAATAAACAAAACAAGAAGCCATTTTAATTTATCAATAAAATATAAAGAATTAAAAAAATAAAAAATACACTATTTAAAACAAAATAAATAATAATATTGAAATAAATTCAATGTTGTCCTTAATTTGGAGACGACAATAGTTGAGATTTATTGATTCACAAAACTAGTTTATACCAATTCTCACACACACCAACAAGTTGCCTTATTAATATTAACTTTAAGAGTAAGTTAATAAGTCATTCTCATACAAAATTATTTAGATAAAATATTTTTTAGAAAATTATGATTAGAATATTTATCATTTGAGAAAAATAGGGTGATTATTTTTTTATCTTACTTAACAGTTAAATATTAGTTTTATATTATAATCTTACTCACCTTTTATGTGATTTTTTTTAATAATTAGCTTTTAAACGTGACCTGTATATTTCTTCTTTTTTTAATTTCAATGTCTAATTAAATTCTTATAATTTATTTTTTAGCGAACAAAGAAAATATTAGTTTAAAATTTCAACTTCAGCATTTTATCGTTAATGACATTCTATATTTTGAATATAATCTATCTTGACTTAAATTGTGTCAATTATTGACAATAACAGAAAAATTATTATTTACATCTTACTTGATAAATTGGTTAATTGGCCTTATTCTATTTTTACAACTTATCATTTTCTGTCTCTCAGGAAGATTATCAAAATAAAGACGAAATAGAGTTAAAGATGAATTTGTTAACAACAATATAATTATTTACAATAAAATTAATATAACTGAAAATTTTAGTTTTGATTTAGTTAAATATATTATTTTAACTTTCTAAGATTATTGGTTAATATTCATCATTATTTAAAATATTATGGGATATTTAACTCTTAGTCAGTTAAGATAAAACTCATATGTTATATCAAATTACCTTGAGAAGCCAAATGAATAATTTATCACATCTGTAATATTATTCAAAGATATATGATAATTGGAATAGTCAATATAACTAATAAATAATTCTACCAAAATAATTCATAAATAAAATCGCCCATTATAATTTTTATGTCTCTTAGGTGTTTAATCAGGTAAATAAAATAAATATTTCAAATATATAATTATAAATTTATACTAGAGACACATCCGCACATTTATATATCAAATTTTTATACTAATAATAATAATAAAATTTCAAATTTAATTATTATATCAATGAAATAAAAATTACAACTGAAATTTATATTAAAAGAATAATAAAGATCTGTATAAAAATATTTATAAAAGTAAATATTTTCTATTAATTTTTATAATATCATAATAAAAACTCTAAAAAAATCCACATCGTCCACATATTTTTTTAATAATAACAAAAAACAATGAAAGAAATTAAAAGATGGATAGAGAAATTACTACAGTAAAAAGTAATGATCAAAATAGAAAAAATAAATTTGTTATAAAAATATAAAAAAAAAACTATTTTAACTTTTATTGATTTTTATGATTATCCAGTAAAAATACTTGAGTAATTTTTTATAAATTGTAAAACTAAAATGTCAGTTAATTAAAATAAGAATAAAAAAGATAAAATAAGTAAGAAAATATATAAAATAAATCAATTGTAATTATTAGTAGTTATAAATTATAGTTACATGAAAGCAAAGGGTAGCACTACTATCACCACCTGGGACCTCTCTTAACCCTAATACTGCAAGGTATTACATTATAGTGTTTTTAAGAGTGAATTTTCGTTTCAGATCCCCAAACTCTCAACGACCCGAACCCAATATATAAACACAGCAGAAGAGTGAAGAAGAAGATTGGCTAATAGCATAGCAGCACTGAAGTTCGTGCCAGCAAGCAGCAATGGATGCTATACGGAAGCAGCTCGATGTGTTGATGGGAGCCAACCGTAACGGCGACGTCCGTGAAGTCAATCGCAAGTACTACGATCGTGACGTCTGTCGTCTCTACCTTGTCGGTCTCTGCCCTCACGAACTCTTCCAGTTAACGGTAACTTCTGTTCCGCCATTTGTTTTCGCATTCTAGGGCTCTGTTTTTGTTTTTTTATTTTTTTTGTTTTCATTCTGTCTTTGGCTGTTTCCGTTTCAGAAAATGGATATGGGACCTTGCCCTAAGGTGCACTCCCTTCAGCTCCGGAAAGAGTATCCTTCTCGATCTCTAGGGCTAGGGTATTGCAATCGAAGCAAAAACAATTTGGTTAGCTTTTAGGTCTTTTTACGCCGTTCCGTTGCCTTAATTTAGATACTAAACTATCATTTATATACTAAACTATGAGAAAGAGCTAAGAGTTTTGGATGTCTGCGTCATTTAGATGCAGTGGCTTTGTTGTGTTTGTGTTGCTGTTGTTGCTTAACGGTTCTTAGATATGAGGAGGCGAAGGCGAAAGGGGTTGATAATTATGACAGGGAATTGGAGGATGTTATAGACAAGCTTATTGGTGAGTGTGATAGGAAGATTGGCAGAGCACTCAAGCGGCTCGAGGACGAGGATGCAAAGGCTGCCATTGCGATTTCGGTCTCTGAAGTTACTCAGGTGAGACTTGATTCAGTCCTAGTTGTGTTAGGTTTGCCGGTGGCGAGTTGTGCTAAGTAATATTATTCTGTTAATACTACTCTGTTTCGGGTTTGCAGACGCCTGAGGTGCTTGAACTGTCTAAGCAAATTAAAGAGAAGTTGAAAGAAGCTGATCAATACGGTACTGTACTGGACTGTTGTTACTTTGTGGACTTTTTGCTTTTAAATAAATAGGTGTTTCTATGTCTTTAATTGTAGAGAAGTATGGATTGCTAGTGGAGATAATTTGTTACTTGGATCTGTTATGACTATAAACCGAATGATACTTTTTGTCCCAGAGTTGTAGCTTCTTAGGTTGAATATGCACATCTTTAATCAGAATTTTTGACCTTGGTTCAAGTTGCATGTATGCACTCGTGGAATTCTGCAATTGCTTGATAGCTGTATTTTGTTTTAGGAATTGAATGGACCCTGGTGTATAATAGGTAATTAGGGTCCTGGATAACTTATATTAAAGTCGTGTAAATTCTTGTAGTATGAAGATTGTAGATCATTGATCAGATTTAAACTAATTGATATTTGATTAAATGATTTTATTCTTGACTCAAAATTGATGTGTTACTTAGTACTAAAGCTTCATTGGGGAGATTAGATTATCGTTTATCATTCAAACTTTTAGCCAATATGCCATTTAACAATAGTACTTGTAAATCCAGTGAAGAGAAGCTGAATTCTTGACGTATTTGAACTTGCTTATTTTATTGATGGTTCAAAAATGTTAATCTTGTGTTACAAGAGTCACAGCTTATGCAAATGTTTTCAGTCTGAAGCATCTCTTAAATTGTGAAAAATTGGTCTTTGTTATTTTTGTCTGCTTTGGTACTATAAAACTTTATAGCGTCATTTGATCCATTTAGCTGTACTTAATGATTGGGAAAAAGGCTTGGTCATCGTGGTTTGTGACTTTGTCTAAGATGCTCTAAATTGAATTTGTAGATCTTGAAGGAAAGACAGATCTCAAGATTCGAGCTTTAGAGGTTGTAGAGGAACTTAGAACTAAGAGAGCAGACAAACAGGTCAGTGATCTCCCTTGAATTTGTGATTGTTACTTTATTTAAGTAACTCAGTGTTGTTAGATGAAGAATATAAATTTCTGATTTCAATTTTGTGAGGAGATACTAATAACTCCTTTGGCTTCCTATTTTTCCAAACAGTCTATGCTTCTTTTAGATGCCTTTAACAAAGATAGGGCATCTTTGCCTACACCTCTGCCAAATCCACCACCTTTGGCACCCCTTCCTGTAGTTGCTCCTGATGCTCGAACGCAAGAGATGATAAATGAAAAGCTGAAGAAGGCTGAGGATCTTGGTAAGTCAGTGATAATCTTTATACAGCTCATTTATTGTTTTTATTGTTTATTTGCTTAATTTTTAGGCAGGTTGAAACTCAGCTTAAACCATCTGTACTAAATTTTGATGACATGCTGTTATGAATTGTTGAGCACAAAAGTAAAAAACAATCCCAAGCAGACTATTGAAATTGTGTATAAAGCCCTTTGGAATTTACGTAGCTATGAAAAACTTTCTATATGCATGTTTTCATATGCTGATGCATCCTTAGTGCATTATATGGTCATGAACAAACAATTTAATAGATTTCTCTAGTAACAGAGAAAAACAGAGCACAAGCACCCTGTCAGAAGGACTGATAGCGTATTTTGGTAGTAAAACCTAATCACAATATTTTCTACGGGTCTCTCTCGTGAGGTATTTTAATAACCCTTAAATCAGATCAATCAATTTGTTGTCTTAAGGAAATCACCACACTCGAGTTTATATAAAGATCATATGCAATCCGATTCCCTTAAAATAATGCATATGATATGAAGGTTAAAATAACGTCATTAAATATGGTAACTAGTCCCCTTTCTCCTGTATCAGAAATATAAACAATTAACGCTCTGATATTGCAGTAAAATCACTAAGAGGATTTTGTCTTCAGAAAAGAACAGAACCAAGAATATTTAGGTGTAAAATTGCATGTCACAAAAGAGTTTTACCATTGATATGATCTGTTTTATATAGTTGTTAGCACTTGGAAGATTTGATTTACTTGTGTTTTAATATCAATATAATTGACTTCTGCCTGGTAATCATGGCTTACATAGCATTACTTTTTATCTTGGTTTTGTATGTGTTTAGATTTTAAAAACAAATTTCAACCTCATGCTATGTTCTTTACCTTCTGCTTAGTAAATCCTAAAATATGAAAAGTTGTCTTTTTCGAAAAGGCTCCCTATTTTTTTTTTTTATCTAATGATATGTATTTTTTGAATGAACAGGTGAGCAAGGAATGGTTGATGAGGCTCAAAAAGCATTGGAAGAGGCTGAAGCACTTAAGAAGGTTTTTCATGTTTTATTTTATTATTGATTTCTATGCAAAGTTACAGAAATATTTGTACTGATTGTCTGCATACTATTTCAAAATTTGGAACCAGTGTGTAACTGGTCTGTTTGTATTTTTTCGTCATTAATTTCAGCTTTTATTCATGTAGTGGCTCTAATGATCTTATTTTTTCTATCTCAGCTTCCTGCCAGGCAGGAGCCAGTGTTGGATTCATCAAAGTATACTGCAGCAGATGTGCGGATTGTGAGTAAATTTTCCATGATCTGTAAAAAATTTTATATGATTAAATAATTACATCTACAATTTGGCAGGCCTAGTTATTTTTTATTAACTTTTTGCCTGAGAATTTATGGCTTATTTTTTATATTACATTATATTGTAATATATGTTTGTGTGTGTAAACATAACTGTTATGAGTCTTACGCCTCTTTTACTCGTACATAACAATTCAGACTGATCAGAAGCTACGAGTGTGCGACATTTGTGGAGCATTTTTGAGTGTTTATGACAGGTAACAACTGATTTTATTCCTCCCTTCATCTTTTCCCTTTTTCCTTAATTTTTGCAAGGGATTTATGGTGTTAGAATTTGGGGTTTCAAGTGCTTCAGCTTTTGACCCGTTAGTAATACCTCCTTGTCACCAGCAGGCTCTTGTGCCAGTTTTACGAGGATAACTTTTGCAGCTAAAGAATGTGCGTCTTTTCTGTTTTTTGCTTGTAGATCATGATATTCTTACCTAGAAGTTTTTGGGGAAATAATGCCATACATCAATATATTATTCTCTTGATCCTTTTGTATATTTTGCTTGAACAGTTTGATTTGTATTATTATTTACAGTGATCGCCGATTAGCTGATCATTTTGGAGGGAAACTTCATTTAGGGTATATGCAGATTCGTGAGAAGTTAGCAGAACTTCAAGTAAGACAGACATCTTTAATGCATTTCTGATATTGTGTTTTATTCTATTCTAAAGCAGGTTCTTGAATATGTATTATTTTTTTGTATGGAGAGAAATATTAGGATTTTCCAGTTTGGTTGCAAGTTGCAACATGACTCCTAAAGCCGTAGTGTTTCGTCTCTTTTTGGAGTTGTATGAAGAAAAAGAGTTTGTTAATAATGTGGTAACTGCTAAATGTATTTAATTAAGTCCATGATCTAAATCCATCATGTCTGTTTGGTTGGCCGTCTACAGAGATTCCCATATAGTGTATGATGCGAGTTCTCTAACCTGAGTATTTCTTTTTCCTTTCTACATCTTGTTGGTCTTCAATCATCATTGATAAAGTCTCTATTTGGTCTGGAAGCGTGCAAACTTGTGAATTGATATGGGATTTGTATATTTATATTTTTTATGTTTGCTCTATCATTGTACATAACCTGTTGTCTTTCTTAAAAGAGATATTTACATATGTACACGGCATCTCTCATCAATTGGCTATCATGTACATTTAACATCTAGAAATTTAATTTTAATATATTTTTTATTTGCTGATATCGTTATAGATTTGTAACTTGTGCTCCCAGTTTTGGTCACCCACACTATCTAATGTCAAAAGTTTGTCGACTTGTCAATGTTGTTCAATACTAAAGAGACTCTTCTTTTTTGCAATTGTTATGTCGAAATGTTACTTGTGATTATTTCAAAATGTTACTTGTGATTATTTCAAATTGACCATTCCTAAGAAAAAGGAAGAATCAAAAGGGTGATGATGACTTTGTTCGGTCAGGGGTTTGTGTTCTGGGGAAGTCTAGTATATTTGTCGATTGAATGTTCAATAATAGATGGACTGTTATTTTAATTGGATAGAGGATAGTCTCAGACTTTGCTATTTTCTGGCGCAGGAAGAAAGGAACAAAAGCCGAAAGACTGATCGGCATGAGGACAGGAGGTAAATTTCATGGCTTAATTATGGGCAGTTAAATAATTTTATGTTTAGTTAAAAATCCTATGTATTTATTTGGTATAGATCAAAAGAACGAAGCAGGGATCGAGACAGGGAGTCAAGTAGGGACCGTGAACGTGGTGATAGTCGTGAACGAGGGCGAGACTATGATCGTAGGAGTAGAGACCGTGACAGGCATTATGATAGAGATCGTGGGTATGAGCGAGACCGTGACAGAGACTCTGACCGCACCCGCTCCTATGAATCAAGAAGTCGTAGGAGGTCACGCTCTAGATCCCGAGAGCGATCTAGAGATTATGATCGACATAGGTACAGGCTTCCTTTACTATAATTGGATATTTTTCCCACAACATGCTGTCTGTTTAACAATACGAAACTGCAGGGGATCAATATGAATGACACAAGTGGGCCCTTGATCTAAGGGTCAAGTAGGCTTAGTAGATGTCCTCTTAAAGCATACCTCGTAGTGTATAACCATAGTAGGAGAATAGTAAATTTCTTTATCTTTCTCTGCTTGTTTATTTTTCTTTTCTTCCATTACTTTATGAGCTTGGTTCCTGGTTATACTTAGAGACAGAAGTGGGGATTTCAAGTATCAAAGGAAGAAAAATCAGGAGTTGAATTTTGAACACATCCATGGGTTGTGCATGTACATATGACTGATGAATTTAAAAAGAAAAATTTACTTTAATTGGTGTCTGTACCTAACCCGTGTTGTATTTTTTTTCAGGCGTCATGATCGATATTAGCAATTGCTATGAATCTTATGGATATGACAATCTCTAGTTTAGGTGGGTGTTGAACCTCATGTTGGACAAATAATTTTGAGATTTCTTGTGTTGAACTGTTTTCCTGATGATGGATGTAGCTTGAGCTTAGGTGTAGCTAAATTATGGTCTTGCGTTGCTTTGCAGATATTAATCCAATTTGTAATCTGCCTTACTTTGGAGCAGTTCTTGCTATTGTGCTTAAAAATAGTAGTTTGATTCGAATTGCTATTTACAGTTCTCGTGCTACAGAAAAACTCATGCACTAGTGTTTTAAGTAGTTTGATTCGAATTTGATTTAACCAAACAATTCTGGTTATCTTTTTACTGAGGCGGTAAGGAGTTAATTTATTCTAGGGATTTGTTTTATTCTCACATTTTTTTCAACCCTTCTTTTTTGTACTAATTCAATTTTTAATACTTTATCTCCCATATTTTTCGGTTTAATTCTCTTTAGAAATTGTCACAGTAGCATTAAATAACGGTTAAAATTGTCTATTTTTTTACTGTTTAACACCATCAGAAATTACTTTTTCTCTTTTAATTTTCATTAAGATGTGATCATAGCCATCCATAAACGTTTCTTCTCATGATTCGTTCAGCATGCCTTAGCATATAGAGAAGGCTAGCCCTGTGTCATAACCATAGCTTTCTAAACATATGGAGCTAGTGCGAGAACGCCCTAGCGTTCACTTGTGTGTTCAAGAATTGAACCCAAAGACTTTCCCTATGTGCAAATCTCCCTCGTCTTGCACGCTCTCCACTCTATATCAACTGTCCAATTGGCTAGTTGTTTCGTTCTTTCGCGCAATGATTTCAAATTGACAACAAAAGTTTGTGGAATTTCGATGGGGAGTGTGGTTTCCTAAGGGTTCATCGTGAGTTAACAATGAGAAAAGAAAGAAAAGAGGTAATGTATGACGGTTTAAAACTGTAAAAAATGTTTTTTACTTACAAGTTAAAATATTATTGACGAGTTTTAAATGTAAAAAAATGACAAATTGAACTTCTAATGCTGATGTGATGGAGATAAAGCACACTGAATTACGTTAAAAATATAAAAGACTAAACTAATTTAAAAAGATAAGAACACAATAAATATAAACAAATATGATAACAAATCTAAGATTGAAACTTGTGCAAATTTTATTGACTAAACATTACATTCACTATTATATATTTTTTATCTTTCAATTTATTAAAAAAGAGTGTAACTAGTATTCTTCCATGAATTTTGTATTTTCTTATACGGAGGATAGAAGTTGGAACCTTGAAAATCTCGAGAAGGTCTTCATGGTATGAAGTGTTCCATCAGAGATTACGTAAAGTCAAAACTTTTTAACAAATGAAATGGTTAGATTCACTGTGATTGATTGTGGTCGAACATAAACGAGCTTTTGGAAAACGAAGGTACATAATTTCGATTTCAAATATATCGGATTAAGTTCGTCTCAGCAGAAAGAAACTGATTTTCAGCTTCATAAGGAACACGTATCGAAAAATTTAGTTGCTCAATTTTTAAAATTGATTTACACAAATTAGAAAAAAAATATTTTATTTTTCTTCTTCTGTTAGAAAGATATCATGATTAAGTCGACTGAGTTTGATAAGTATTTTGAATTAAGTCATTAATGAATGACTTCTTTATAAATTAAACACAATTTATTGGTTAATTTTGGTAATCAAAATTGAAGAGTTTTCCATAGTTAATTCCATCTCGCGAATCAGAAAAAAGGATTCACCAAAATCAAAACCCAAACAGACCAAGATTCAGCTCAAAACTACTATCAAAACTAAACTCAACTGAACTGAACCGCTTACGAACCAAACTGCTTTTGAACATTGGATGACGGATAAACAATGAATAATCAGTAGTAGCATTTGCATTTAGAGCAATCTATAAGCGAAAACAACGGTTAACTAAATTGTGGGTGGATTGAATCAATGGTTTGCAAAAGTATGATACAAAAATGCAGAAAGATTGAATTGGGGAATAAATACAAGGAAGAAAGCAGAAAGAAAAGCCCTAATAAAATCAGATTTGCCTGGAAGCAGCGTCGGCGACAAAGGGCAGATACGGCGTGCGTCCCAAGACACACGAAGCGACGCCGTAGAGGAAGCATAGCATGCTAAAGACGAAAATGGCGTTGCTGGACCAAACCATGAGGGGGCCGCGACCAGGGGAGAAGATGCGCGTGATGAGGTGAGGGATAACGAGGAGAACGTCGAGGGTGACGGCTTGCATGGCGTTGAACCTCACGTAGCGGGGAAAGCTAGGGTTTCGCACGATGCCGAGGTAGAGGGCGAAGAAGGCAACGAAGGAGGCGTAGGGGACGGATCTATAGAAGGCGAGGAAGGGGACGACGGGATCGAAGAGGACGGCGAGCTTAGGGTACTGCGCCAGGAGGTAGCGGCCGTACTGGAGGGAGTTGAAGAAGGGGAGGGTGTAGGCGGCGATGGAGATGAGGCGCTCCGTCGGCGGAGGAGAGGTGTTGGACATGCGCGCCCCGACGGCGCCGTTTTTGGGTTTGAGAGGGAGAAAGGGTGTGTGTCTGGGGAGTGAGGGTTTGAGGGTGGGAGTAGGAAGGAAGCAGCATGGGCGGAGGAGGGGAAGAGTGGCCATTGTTCAGACAGAATCGCCGCCACCACTCTCTCTCTCTTCTACTCTCCCCTTTTCTGTTTTTTTTTTTTTTATCTCTAGGGCTTTATCAATCCACTTCATTGATTGGGCTTCCCTGGCCCACTCTGAAAAATAAAATTAATATTTGAGTAAACTATAAATTTACTCCTTCAAAACTATTTTTTTCCTCCTTGGAACATTCCCCTTCAATATTGAATGAGTAAAACTTGTTACTTTACCTATTTGATTTTTTTTTCTAAGAAAACATGAATTTGGTAATTTAAAATTAAAAGTAACACATAACACCATGTTAATACAAACTAAGCTTATAGCGTTCATGATGTCATAGGTTATATGAACCAATGAAGATTTTGAAACATATTTTGTTTTGATGATTGACAATACGGAACAAACTTCTAGCCTATTCTTAGCATCAGAACTGAAAGATACTACGTAATTTAAGCGACAAAATAAATGACCATACTTATCCGTAAAGAAAATAGCTGTCCATCAATAAGAGTAATCTACCATTTTAATCTCTAAAATCGGTGAAGCATTACCAAAACAGTTCTTAAAATTAGAAAAGTAATAAATACATATTTAAAATTAGTCAATTTAGTTTCTAATATGTAATCCTTAGTATAAGTCTAGTCCATATTTGATAGCTTCTATCATTTTGTAGCCTCTAACAAAGCTAATGCCAATGATAAAACTACACCCACTGGGGGTAACACATGGTTTAAGTTTATTAGTTCAAATTGAATAATGCTGGAAAGCTCGGAAAATATGAATATAATAGAAGATACTCCAGTGATACATTTTTCTTTCATCACAATAGTGGCAAATTATTTTGCAATAGCTTGTTACCTAACCAAAGCACTTCATGTATATGATTGCTGCACTAAACAAGTATTTACAAATGTTTCCGATTTCTAATTAAAGGACTCAAAATGGAGACCAGACCTTAATACGTATAGTGGCCAAAGAAAAACTTGATCTGACAAAATGAGTGAACTAAGCCCACATTTATAACTAATTATTACCAAGGAATAATTAAAAAAAAAAAAATCTATGAAAGCTGGTAAAATACAGCAATTGTTTGTCCAGAAAAAGTGAAGTGTAGAAAAGGGAGAAGCTAGAGGCTAGTACCCCCTTGCTCTTCTTCTAAGCTCATTAAGCTCTGTCTCAAGCTCCATGTCAGGGAATGGAAATTCTTTGTTGCTGGAAACACTTCTTCCAGGTGGAAGTTCTCCCTTCTGCCAAATAGAAAAATCAAAATGAATATACAAATTTCAGTCTTAGATTACTTATATATATACATTTATATGTATATATACATTTATATGTATATATATATATATATAGAGAGAGAGAGAGAGAGAGAGAGAATTTCATATCAATAAAAATTGCTACTTCTAAGAGTTTGTGTTGGTAAATAGTAGATAAAGTGAAACAGTCATAGATAGAGAAACACCTTAGAGCTTCCAGATAATTCTTTCTTTAACTCTGCAAGATCATCATCGACAGAAGAGTTCTCCAGCAGCGCAAACTGTGAACGACAGAGTGAGACTTAAGACATTTCTTTTGTTTTGTGTGAGGGAAAGAATTCAACCATACACATAGGTTTCCTCGGAAAAAGTTGCACAAAACAGTGAAAGACAATTGTTGTTGCAAAATGCAAATTATTATGAGGACAATGAAAAACCACCATTATTATTATTATTAGTACATAAATAGATATTTAATTCATGAATGTTTTGCAGTAACAACCATAAACCATAGTATACAATAAATCCATAGGAAGAGTTCCATGAATTTCAGATCCACTTCTAACACACACAAACATATATCTGTACGTAAGTGCAGCATTGCTAATAATAAAAATAAAGAAGCTTTTGTTCAGGGAAATAATAGCACAGGCCAGCTTTAGTTGTTTGTGATTTCTTATCAATAACTTCTCTATTCGGCATGTCCCATATATGTACAACCGAAAACTTCAAGATAAAACAATCCCTTTTTGTTTCAAGAATAAAATGATCTTAAAAGATATAAAGCTTAGTTATAAACAATAAGTTATACTACCTTCCCCTCAAGATTGTCAGTAGACAACTGATTCAATGCATCTGCCTGAGCTTCCATGGTTAATACTGGAAAAATAAAGTCAAATAAGTTTGTAAGGTTTGATTGAAATATATTTACAAGATGTATGCACTGTCAACTATTGATACTGAATGGAACCGTTTCTTCCATATGGTGCACTCAAAAGGGTTTAAATAGAGCATTAAAAAAAGAAGAAAACTAACCCTTCTCCTCCATCTTATCAAAAGCTGCAAGGGCACTGCTTGTGTTGATATTGCCCACCATCTCACTGACTACGGTTGAAGTCCTAAGGAAAAGAAAAAGAATTAGCAATTTAGAAGAACAAAGGTGATGGACAAACCATGACTTTTAAATAATGTAAGATGAGCCAAAGACAAACTTTGCAGACTGAGCTCTTGCTTTGAGGGTATCTTTCTTTGACTTTGCCTCCTGTATCTTGCTTTCCAAAAGCTGTTGGAAAGAAGATGTAAAATAGTCTTACAAATTTCTCCAACATTATCACCAAAAAGTGCGAATTGATTGTAAAAGAACTCAGCATTATCAATAATATGCAATAATAGTCTGACAAACGTATTTCTTTGTTCAAACAGCACTAGCTTAAAGTGGCAGCAAGAAGTTTTGATTAAGCAAGAGGAAATACATATGCGTATACTGCAATATAGAGCTGAATCATAAAAAAGTGGTTTACTATTACAATGGGAATCATACATCTTCCACTTCTACCATTCGAAATTAATATGTAAATAGTATAATTGTAAATTGATTGAAGTTCGTCAAATGACGACATGCATACTACTACTGATTTCAATTCTTTCTCTCATAATTCACTCCACTTCCCTAGTTCTGTTTTCATTTTCGTTTTGTCTTCCATTTAAGCTGTCAAACTACCTCACACCTCTACATTTTCCTCCTTGTCATTCAATTCAAATTGAAAATAACTTAAATTAATAAAAGATAGAATGCGAGCTAACTAAGGTATTATATCCTTGGAAAGTTATGGAATGGTCACCAGTGTCAAACTTAACATAAAATATGGCAACTTACCTGTGTTTTGGACACAAGATCATCAGCAACATTCTTTTGCTGATCAAGCTGCGTCTTCAGAGCAGTTGCATTTTCCTGTAAACACCACATGATGCAAATGGCAGAAATCAACTTCAATATATATACCCAAACTACTTGTTTTCAATTTATAATGAGTTATAACACAGACACAAAATAAATGAGTTTGCACACACACAGCACAATGCAAAGGGCAGAAATCAATATTATACTTCAATCTACCCAAACAACTCTTTTCAGTTCATAATGACCAATAAGTCCTAAACAACTCAGATACGTAATAAACGAGTCTGCAAACACACGGAGACACAAAGCAAAAGGCAGAAACCAACGTTTGAAACCAACGTTCTTCCAAGTCAAACAACTTGTTTTATGTTCATAAGGGTTTACAATAACTAAAACAACACAAAAAATGAGTATGCAAATCTGTTGTCATTAGCTATCATAAAATTATTCCTTTGCCATAGGTTTCTGAGTCTATATCTATGACAATGCAGGAACGTTTTCATCAGACAAGAGCTGTGAGTGACCTTGTAAAGCCAAGAAAAAGGCTGATTAAAAGAAGTAACACTAATATATATTTAAAGTTTTTTCAGTACAAAAGTAGGGAAGATATTTTAGAATTAGGGACAGGTATTAAGGATTTCTATTAACAACCACAACCAATTGTCACTTATCACAAGCCATCTTTGTCAACTAACAATCATCATACTAAATACAATCACAAAAAAATACTATAACAATTCAGAAGACACCATTCCCCGGCTAGAAGAATCATACGCATACAAGCTGTATCAATATAGTGTGTTTCTTTGACAACAACATGAACTAGTGCACAATCTAGTAAGATCTTTGCCAATTGAATAAATCTAATCACTGCTTGTTTAGAGATTCCCTTAAAAAAAAATTATAGTGCCTCTGATACTGTAAATATTTCCTTACTACTATAATAAATTTCAAAACCATTAAGAAAGCAAATATTTGAAACAGAAGGGAAAGAAAGAAAACAAAAAAGAGAAAAGTTGGAGAAACCCACAGTGACCAAGTTTAACTAGCAAACAGCAATGAAACCAATTACAACCAACTCAATGTAGAAGATTAGATTTAACAACGGTGCCCTTTCCTTTTTCATCTATTGACAAGAACTGTAAATAATGTGGGAACTGTGTACAGATAAAATTGTTCATCACAAGTCAAGATCTATACATAATGCATATTATTCACATTTATGACACATAATCTCAAATACAACAGAGCTTTCAGATAGGAAAGTGGCATACAGCATACGACTTCCTTCTCTTAAGTGCCTCACGAGCAAGATCCTCATCTCCCTTCTGAAGAGCAAGTTGTGCCCTCCGATACCTATTATTAAGGGAAGAGAAGGAGCATAACAACCAAACAATGAATGATGAGTGCAAATAAAGATAGAAGTTCTTTAAACCAAAGAAAATTATGAAAAATGAATACCATTCATCAGAAGCTTTTTGTACAGATTTGTACTTTCCTTCTAACTGCTTTTGAGATGCAAGAACCTGGAGAAAAGAAAATAAACATGTTTATTGAAAACATTCATTCAGCTCAGTATCCACCAGACCCTTGAACATTAGCAGTGCCCTTTTTTACGAATTGAATAAAAGTAAAACCCATACTGGAAGTGAAATAATAAATTGACCTCTCAGGATAAAGGGACACAAAAAATAAATGTGAGTAAAACAATAACTCATCCCATACCTGTGCTGTAGCTTGGCGAACCTTTATCAAATCATTGTTCATATCCAGCACAGCTTGTTCTAATATCTTCTCGGGGTCTTCAAAGGAGCTTAGAATGGCATTTGCATATGACTGCATTAATCCAAAACTTATCAACATATAGTAAAAATTTAAGCAAAAGTAGGGAATACAAAAAGATCAATTCCATATGTTATCTATGAATCAAAACAAAAATCTCAACTATATGAATATCCTAAGGTTACCTTGATAACTCTAGCAAATCTGCTAAAAAGATTCATTTGAGTACCAAGGGCACCGCCACCATGACAATTACATTTCAATCTATCCGAGTAGGATACCCTCATACCAGGAACTTCCAGTGCTCCATCTGCAACAAGACCCCATTCATATGATCAAGTTTCAGTTATGCTAATTCACCATAAAAATTATACCTTTACATTCACTACGACCACCCGTTTTCTTACATTAGAGATATGAAATTTCTGCCATCAAAAAGGGCTCTAAAACATGCAAACTATTTTGTTTTTCAGCCTTCACAATCGTGGCCAGCTTTTGGGTGAATCAAAGGATGAAAAAAAGACGTGTCTTCCCATGTATTACATGAGAAGTGAAGAAAATTAACAACAACAAAAATGATAACACGTGATCATATATGGGTTAGAACAAAGGTAGGGACTTACAGCGGTAACTGAGAAACGATGATTTGAAGGGTGGAAGAGTGGAAGATTTTGTTGAAACGAAACCCGCAACCGTGATTGGCGTGGCCTTCATAGCCATAGCCATTTTTCTTCGTCTCTGTTCTGCACCGACCACAATCTGGTTCGACCCTCTTTTTTCCAACTATGACGGTGTTATGCCGCAGTTCAAGTAAACCAGCCTTTAACCTTTTCTCCACAACTATAAAATAAGGTGGTCATAGAAAAACTTATTACCATAGTGTTTTACTTTTAACCTTTCTTTGCATTTATATAATTAAAACTCATATTAAATACATGATTTTAAATATGTATAATATATTTGTGACAAAAAAATGTGTTAATTATGTGGGTTGGAATTTAAATTTACAATGATTGGGATATATGCTTATTAATAATTACTTTTAGTGTCTAAGTTATTTTAAAGGTAGAAATAAAATAGTTATATTTGATTCATAAATAAACTTTTTTTTTCAAGCCTACTAGTATTGGTAAAATTTTTATAATAACGTAAATTTTAAAACGAAAATTTATGAAATGGGCAACTTTTTTTCTAATTCTTAAAAGGTAAGCACAATTCTTTAGAACAATTTTAATTTCTTAAGATTGAAGTTGCGAATGATGGGATGAAGGCATTGTAAATAATGATATTGTGTATAATGATCTTAACTTTGTTTAATATTTTAATTAAAACTGTTTACATGGAATAAGTTTCACCTATTACATTAATTCACGAATTTAATATTAAAATACACTAAATTTGTCAATAAATTTGATTAAAATAATTGAACGATCTAGTGTATTTTAATGCTAAACTTGTCAATGGCCCTAACAGCCTCAACTTTATCAATTTTAGGTGAAACTCATAATAGATAAAGACAGTTTTAATTAAAATATTAAGTAAAGTCATATATCTCTTCCACCATTTCATAATTTACAAAGACATGGTCTTCTCTTTTACAACTTTAGTTTTGCAAAATTAAAATCATAACTTTGTATTAATCTAACACGACTTACTAATTTTGAAAACTAAAAAAAATTACTTATTTTTAGAACTTTAGCTTAAAAATTACATTATTATGAAAATGTTGCTTTGAGGTCGTTTAACATACAATAGAAAAAAATATACAATAATAAAGTCTTAATTAAAATAATTAAAATGATGAAAGTTTTATTTTCAAAATTTTAATTTAAATTGTATTATCTCAATATCCGACCGCTTACAAACATCGACCGACTAACATGTCACAATTTAAAATTATTTTTTTAAAAGTTGTGAATCAAATGATCGTGAAATACTCTGATATCTTAAGCTGAATTAATACGTGATTATTCAGACAATAACGAGACAAATTCTTCCTGCA
>Ga0099825_1003965_pt1 | contig 19584 bp, 11 predicted proteins | sample SiratroredBW_FD_76838 | JGI IMG/M metagenome (GOLD analysis project Ga0099825, IMG submission 76838) | Root nodule microbial communities of legume samples collected from California, USA - Siratro red BW | ecosystem: Host-associated > Plants > Roots > Nodule | place: USA: California | collected... | reverse complement strand
TGCAGTGGGTTTCTGCACTGGTTACACACTAGCTGAGGGGTTCAGTGAGGTGTGGGTTTACTGCTGGGAGCAATTTGTAACTTGTTGGGAGCAAGGGTTGTAAACTGATCTTGTGATCTGTTTTAGTGGAAATCTTTGCTAGTTTGCAAAGGACTAGACGTAGCCCTTGAGGAAGGGTGAACCAGGATAAAAATTATGTGTTCTTGCTTTTCTCCCTACTCTTCTTGATTGCTTTTATTCATTGCTGCCATCTTTAAAATTAACTGGATTAAAATTTGTTCATACTGTTGATCATACTCTGAACATCAGTTTACATAATCAACTGTGATTCTGGATTGTGTTTAATCTACTGGACTATGTTTAAACATCATAAATCTGGGTTAAAACATTTTTACACTGTAAACTGTTTTCTGGGTTTAACTGATTTCTGGGTTTATCTCTGATATCTTCCACTGTGCACAATTGATTGTTTACCTGACAGTTCAGAATTACATAGTCAATCGATTGAGTAAAGAATTTTCATTCTCTACTTCAAGAACAAATCAGATTTGCGAAAAGTTTTTGAAAGTTCAATTCACCCCCTCTTGAACTCGGTCTAAACCTTATTTTACATATTTAGTATCCCTCCTTGCATGGTCCACTTAACCCTCCCACCTCCTTGACCACCATCTCTTCTTGATAATGATATTGTACCTTTCTCTTCCCTAATACCATTTTTTTTCATCAAAACTTTAACATAACCAAGTGTTTTGATTTAGAATAGTACATTAGAAGGCCATCATCACTTACCACATAGGAGCTAATATTTGAAGCTTTATTCAACCACTCATCACAAGGTCACACCTACTTCATGGGCATAATTGCCTCTTTCACCATAGTTATACGGAAAATAAACCTTTGATTCTTATCCTTTTGTTCAATGTTGTTGATTCCCCTATAACCAATCATTTCCCATATCTACCTTAATCTCATCTCCCTACTAGTTATCTTATTTTTCATGGTTATCTTATGTTTGTCCTCCTCTAATATCCTTAATTCAAACTATTGTTATTATTTATACGCATGTGTACCCACTCTCATTTCTCCTTCATCTCTCTATCACATTTAACCTCCATCTTACAACTTTTTTAATTACCCAATTTTCCTTTTCATGTTGACCAATTCTTCTATTAGAGAAAAAAAATAGAACATCTTGAATGTTTTGATTATGTGTTTAAACATAACAAGACAAGAGCTTGAAAGACATGAAATAGTTGTGTTTCACAGACGTTGATCATATTATAAATGCATATGCTTCATCAGACAGATGATGGAGCACTATGTCAAATTCCACTTCATATGACAAGTTAATTTAAGATCGTTTACATGATAAGTACAATTCAATCCTTCAAGCTAACACACACAAAGAATATTCCAAAACTTAAGTTTAAATAAACAGAGAATGTCTTTTACATTTGTTCCAAAAAGATCCAGCAAAACAACAACGTTAAAAATATCTTTATATATAAGTTAAAGCTATAGTGAGCACCAACTTCTCTGGCATAGTTATTTTCTACTCTAGCTTAGTTGTCTATCTTGTTCACTTTTAACTAGTTTTGGTGTAAAAGGACCTACTACCAAAAATGATAAGTATTCTCACTTGTCAGAGAGTTTGTGCAAATAATAGAAGAGAAATTAATGTTACATGTCATAGATTTAATGTTTCTCAACGTAAAAGCTCACCAATAATAGTAAAAGAATAAACAAGACAACAAAGAGAGTTCAAAGCTACTCAAAGGCCAGAAAAATAATGCAATAGTTACTTTTTTCAGGTTTATAAGAAGACATGCTTCGAAGAGAAGAACAAGAAAGTGCACAATTTTCCAATTGTTGAAACTCTGTCAAAATAACCAACACCTTAAAAGTTTTGAAAGAACATTGTTTGTGTATATTTTTCAGCGAAATAATGAGAAAGTCTAACCTTGTACATGTCGAAAGACGCTACCTTCTCTAATGGCTTAAGCTCGTACTTTTTATGTCACCCAAACTTTTTGTTTGTAAAAGTTAGGAGTGGCTTGTCCAAAGAATACTTAGTTAAGCTAGAAGTGATTTGTTGAAAGAATAACTAGTTAAGCTAAAAGTGACTTGTTGACAGAAGCTATAAGTAACTTGTTTAAAGAATACTTGATTGAGTTAGAAGTGAGTTGTTGAAAGAAAAACTAAAATCAACCTTGCAAAAATTTTTAACTTTATTTATGAATTCATCCTTGTATCGCCTCATAGCACAAGTAAAGACGATATCAATGAAAAATGAAAAAGCTACAAAATTTTTAAAAACACAATTCAACTCTCCCTTCTTGTGTTATTTCATGTTTTTCATGTCTTTTTTCTTGTTGTACCTAGGTAGATTTACATGAATCTTTTTGTCACCTATCCAAATTTGATTAAGTTGTTTTTATAGAGACTTTAGATACATGAATCACTAAACCTCATAAACCTCTAGTGTTGACTCATCTTATTTAGCCTTTTGAATATAAGATTTATGTATTTAGTCACACTTTTCAAGATATTCCACATATCATAGTCACTTATGTATCCTCTTTTTAGGACTTTTGCTTACACGTTTAGAAAAATCCTATTTTGATTATAGGTGGCTTTGTTCACTATAAGGAACAAAGTGAAAATAATATCAATGGTTTGTATACCTCTTAAAATAATCATTAGTTGAAATTAATTGTCAACTTTATATTTCTACAAATTATTTTTCAAACTTAAAATTTATTAGATATTAATTTTTAGTTAACTATATATGACACCAATATATTGAAAAGTTTGTCTATAATTAAAAGAAAAAAAACATTGTTTACGGGACAACAAACTTATATGATATTATAAACTTTATAATTAGGAGAAAGTGAATTTGTTGGAACAACAAACTTATATAATATTATAAACTTTATAATTAGGAGAAAGTGAATTTGTTGAAAAAAAAAAAGTTATTGTACAAAGTAGTTGAAATTTCTCTTACAAAATTTTTGATAAATTGTCAATTTAGTACAATAAGATTTAAATATTTCTTCTTTAGTACTATAATAAAAAAATAATTTTAGTAAAAAAACTTTAAATTGGTTAGTTTTATTTGAACTTGTGTGATGGGAGAGGTATGTTTGAAGAAAGTATTTAACTCTTTGATTTTTATTGTGTAAATATTAAATCCTTAATGACTCTTTCAAATATTAACTACGTATTAACATTAATTTTTCCTTTACTAGATACACATGACAATTAGTAAATACCATACAACCATTAACACGAAATTGGAACAAAACTGATGAAATTAAAATTTTTGTACTAATTATGTTCTTTTTCTATTGTACTAAAAGTGAAATACGTCAATACTTATTGTGTTTAACTGACTATTTATCTTAAAATTTAAAAAAACTTAAAGATTGTTGAGTTTTATAAGTGTAACTTTAAATCTAGTAAAAAATATGTGCTTCTTTTTCTTTTGGTGTCTTTTCTTCTTGAGGTGAAGAGAGTACATATCCTTTAATAACAATCTCACCAATTTAATTTAATAATCATTGAACACATTTGTAAGATCATGAAGATAGAATTTACCAAATTTAATACAATATTAAGTTGTCAATTAGTTAAAGATGACAACAGGGTAGGATAAGTGCATGTTTCACTATCTTATTTCTATCTTGAAGTAAAAAAAAAAAATCATTCTCATTTTCGTAGTAACAAGTATAAAATTGTTTAGGATTTATCCAATTTCTATTGGGTAATGAGTATACTCGTACTCCCACTCACACCTACACCTATTCCTTATTATTTCAAATACTAATTTAAATATTTTTTTTACAAAAAGATAAAAATCACTATAAAATGATTCAACGTTAAAAGAACATACATATCAAGGATTTACACAATTGAATACTTGTAAGATATTTTGATATGAAAAGATAAATAATAAATTAAAATATTAAAAAGGAGTAGAAATGATAAAATGTATGCACTAAAAACTATTTGATTTCATGAAATTGATTGTTTTATTTTATGGAATATAATACATTATTTGAACAAAATCATGCAAAAGAAGAAAAATGTGTAATCAAGATTGTGATAAAAAAATATACCTTACCTTTATACTTTGAGTGAAGTTTATGAATATTGAGCAAGTCAAACTATAATTAATAGAGATAATGGAAAAATAGTAACAAAGTAAAGAAATAAAAATTTTTCAAATGAAACAAAACTAAGAATAACAAAAAATGTGAAAACAAGTTTTTAGGTTACTTAATAAACTGAGTGTTTTAATAATTTAAAAGGAGAACGTGTATAAGAATAGAAAAGACTATAAATATGAACATAATAAATATGTACATCTCCATCTTCTATCCAATTTTAAAAATTAAGTATTAATTATACGCATATCAAACCAATACAAAAATTATCTATCAAAACAAATTAAAAAAATACTCTTATATAAAAACATGATTATTTATCATCGATTGAAAAGATAACAATCACAACAATAAAGAAAAAAAAATAATTTTAAAATTTGTTCTCCCAATGATACGAAAAAATTCCAATAAAACTCCTATTTTCTAAAGTTTTCTTAAATTAACAATCTTTTAGTTGAAAATCTATCTGTTAATAAAATAACACTTAAATTTCTTAATTTTTTTTATTTATATTTGTACTAAAATGATATATAAATTTAATTACTTTTTGTTTTTATATTAAAGTAATGATTTTTCATATACATGCTTTATCTTTTTGTATCTTTGTAAGAAAATTTTAAACTAAATGATAATTAACTCCTTCAACTTTTTATTCATAAAACATCCTTAAATTTTATGCTTTAAAATTTCAACTTTTAGTTTTCATAATTTATTTAATGTAAGATTTAAGCTTTATTTTGTTAAAATATAAAAATATGAATTATATTTTAAAATTTAAAAATACGTGAGTGTCGTTTAATGAGTTTCGGAATGTTCTAAAAATATAATGTCTCTTTTGAACATAATTATTTATTCCCCTGCAACAAATATTACTTTTAAAAAAATAATATATTGTTTTCTAATAGATTGGCAAACTATCGTTTAATCAAGTATCAACAAAGTAAGTTTGTTGATTTTTATTATAAGTGTAAAAAAAAGTGATAAATATAAATAGATTGATGGTAGATGATAGAGTGAACAGAGACTGAATGCTTGAGAAAATTGATCCATTGTATGATTTACAAAAATCAGAATGGAACCTGATCCATGGGGTTCCATTGCTTTATCCAATTTTTGTTTTCTCTGAAATTGGGATGCAGTGAATGCAGTTAGTTCCAGCATCCCATGTCAAGTTGCAGCAAGAGATGCTTAGTACTATTGGAGAAATGCAAGAACATGAAGCAACTGAAGCAGGCCCATGCCCAGGTATTCACCACTGGTCTTCACACCAACACCTATGCCCTAAGCAGGCTTTTGGCTTTCTGCTCCCATCCTAATCAGGGAAGCCTCAATTATGCATGCAGACTCTTTCAACACATTCACCACCCCACTCTTTGCATATGTAACACTCTCATCAAAACTTTCCTCCTCAATGCAAAGTTCTATGCCACCCTTCATGTCTTCACCAAGATGATGCAGAGTGGCTTGTGCCCTGACAACTACACCGTCCCTTACGTATTGAAGGCCTGTGCAGCCCTTCATAGTTGTTCTTTGGGGCAAATGGTTCATGGGTACAGTTCAAAATCGGGTCTTGTGTATGATATCTTTGTGGGTAATAGTTTGATGGCAATGTATTCTGTGTGTGGGGATGTTATAGGTGCACGGTACGTGTTTGATGAAATTCCTAGGTTGAGTGCAGTGTCTTGGAGTGTGATGATCTCGGGGTATGCAAAGGTGGGGGATGTGAATTCAGCTAGGTTGTTCTTTGATGAAGCACCTGAGAAGGATAGGGGAGTTTGGGGTGCCATGATTTCTGGGTATGTGCAAAATAGTTGTTTCAAGGAAGGACTTTATTTATTTCGTTTGTTGCAGTTGACTGAAGTGGTGCCTGATGAATCTATATGTGTGAGCATTCTTTCTGCTTGTGCTCATTTGGGGGCTTTGGATATTGGCATTTGGATTCATAGATACTTGAATCTAGCAGCGGTGCCATTGAGCATTCGTTTAAGTACTAGTTTGTTACATATGTATGCCAAATGTGGGAATTTGGACTTGGCTAAAAGATTGTTCGATATGATGCCAGAGAGAGACATTGTGTGTTGGAATGCCATGATTTCTGGCATGGTTATGCATGGAGATGGAGCAAGTGCACTCAAGATGTTTTCAGATATGGAAAAGGCTGGGATAAAGCCGGATGACGTAACATTCATTGCTGTTTTCACTGCTTGTAGTTATTCAGGAATGGCACATGAAGGTTTGCGGTTACTGTATAAGATGTGTAGTGTGTACAAAATTGAGCCCAAGAGTGAGCATTATAGTTGTCTAGTTGACTTGTTAAGCAGAGCCGGGCTTTTTGAAGAAGCTATGGTAATGATGAGAAGAATGAGCAACTCGGGGAATGTCTCAGACGAGACATTGGCTTGGAGAGCATTTCTGAGTGCATGCTGCAACCATGGACAAGCCCAACTAGCCGAACGTGCAGCCGAAAGACTCTTACGGTTGGAGAATCATAGTGGGGTCTATGTTTTGCTTTCTAATGTATATTCAGCATCTGGGAAGCACAGTGACGCGAGAAGGGTGAGGGATATGATGAGAAACAAAGGGGTGGACAAGGTGCCAGGTAGTAGCTCTGTGGAGATTGGTGGGGTTGTGAGTGAGTTCATCGCTGGCGAAGAAACGCATCCAATGATGAAAGAAATACACTCAGTTTTGGAGAAAATGCATATGCAGTTAGATTAGAATCATTATATTATTTATTAAATTATTTCAACTATTTCCTTTAGCTGGATGACTTATTTGGAACATCAAGTCAGTGTTCCATCAACTACTTCTAAGTCTGGTCGTTTAACTCAGGGAACAGGGATGTTGGAGTTAATTTGAAATTGAAATACTCATTAGACTAAAGAAAAAAGAGCCAAATTCATTTGTGAAATTTATAGATCCATTACACTTCAGTAGTTGAAGTTCAATATACCCATTTTTTAATCTTATCATTTCAGTTTTAATTTCTACTAATAACAGTGTACAATTAGAAATTTATCAAAGCAAACTTTAGGTTTTGAATATGTTTGGATAAGTTGCTAAAATAATACAATCAGAAAAAATACTAAATTAGGTTAATCCAAAATGACAATTTTAACCTTAGGCAGTTTAGTCCAAACCAAAAACATGCAAGCTTAGCCAGGATTTCAACCTATATTTTCCTGTTCTGAGTACATGCCGAAATGAAGCAAATGCTTTCATTAGAGTCTCCATCAGGGATTCATTTTCATTTCGTGCATAGTAATATTTTTTTACTGAAAAAATATGTAATATCATTCTTCAATTTTGAAGCTGATAACAAGTGTTCATGACTACATATTACAACTTGTTGGAAACGTGGAAAGCTCTTACATAGTAAACTAAAAACGACTGTTTATTACGATAAGTCAGACTAGACAAAATTGAATTACCTATGTGGGTATTTCATTGAGGTAATTAGAGGAACAAATTTTTTTCAATAATTATACAAGTACAGTTTCTGAAAAAATATAAATATTTAGAGCTTTTATTAAACAAGGAAGTCTGAATCAGAAACTTCAAGCACTTTATGAAAACCAATGGGGTTGACACCAGGCCGGAATGCATTTCCTTCGATGTACCTGCCAAGAGTATATAAAATTTCTCAGTTCTAAGAACAAAATAATTGGTGATCGGCACAACTTTGTTGGAAACTCACATTTCTTTCAAAAATGGATGCTTGTAAAAGGGATCGGGAATTCTCCCTGAGAACTGATTGTGATCCAAGTACCTGAAATAAAGAGAGAAAAAATCTTATAATTGTTAAAAACTTCACAAAGATGCCAATTGAATTTCATGGAAGTATTTCAGAACATATTTATCAATCTTGCTAGCAAGATGAAAAGGAAAGGAAAGTTCAAATTTCCATTTTCTACAGAAAATAGAATTCTAACCCAAGTGTGTATAGCATTGAAAAGCTCACAGCAGACATTCAGACTATAGTTTTCCAGCGAGAATAATAAATGAAAGCAAGTAAAACATGTGTTTCTAGTTCTTAAATGGCATTTAGAGAACTCAATGCCTAAAAGACAGGGCTTTTAAGTCTCAACCAAAAAGAGTAGACATACACTTACATCAATTTCTACATGACAAATATACTCTGATGTTTCAAAATAGCTCTCACCATTGGATTTTCTGTTATGTATCCGGTTACAATACAAACATCTCTTTTTGTCAGTAAACCAATAGAACAGCAACAATAACTTTATCCCAGTTGGTGAGGTTAACTATATAGATCACATGATGCCCTTGAACTCAGTGAACAACCAAATTGTATAAACTTTACCATTATCCATCTTCTTATAGGCTTCTTTTACCACAATAATTCAAATGCTACAACAAGCCAAATTTGTTCGACCAGTTAATTTTCTAATTCTTCCATGCAACATATCAGTCCTTACTTATCATTGAAAAACTTCAAACATAGCTATCCCATCTTTCTTTGATATCTTGATCTGTAACAGTAACTTAGAAATTCTCTTAATCTTTTACTACATCTTAGTCCAAAATTCATGATTTCATTTCCCTACTTCTGGCAAGCTTATTATACGTGTTCTTTATTTATTATTAGTCCCAATATCTAGCTAAAACTGCGCAACCGCTTTGAATAGTGTCTCATTCACAACTTTCATTACTTCATTTCTATGTTTCTAATATCTTGCCCAATTTCCAGTATTGTTGGACTCGTGTAAAATCCTTAAAACACCTTTATTTCTTTCCTTGAACACTTTTATTCCACCACCAAGATTTCTTATCACTTGGTCCAAAACTTTTTAATTCACCCATTTGCTTTATCAACTTCTCTATCCTTTGACATCTCACATTCCAAATGAAATTAGAGCACTACCTTGGGTCCCCCAATTACCTTCCTCCCATATTTTTTCTTGAAAGTCAAATGTTTACCACTTTTTCCTTGGATTTGTAACTTGTCAAAACTTATATGTTTGTGGCTCTAAAATGAACGTCAAGGACAAGGCCTCAATATTGTGTAGTAAGACTTTCGTTAGACTCTGCCATTTTTACAAACTCTTTTAGCAAAACTTCTCACAAAAAATGGTCAATTTTTTTAGCAAAACCTTTTTATTGGATTTGTAACTCATCAACTTTTCTGTTCATGGCTCTCAAATTAACAACGTTCAAGAGACTTTCTTTAAGAATCACTGCATTTCTAACAACCTCTTTTAGCAAAACTCCTCACCAAAAAATAAAAAACAATTTGCAACCTTATTCCACTCTTCTAAGTGATTAAATGTTCCTCTCATTTCTTAAAAGCCTACCTAATCTTGAAATCACATCACTGAGAAATAAAAAATAAACTGTCTCTCCTCATTAGATCTCCAAAACCAAAACCACCATGAACTCTTCTTGTCAAGTGTCTTGCCCCATTAACAGCATGTCTATTTAAATCCCTGTCTACGAGAATCTTTTCCTCTAGTGGAAAACTTAGAACCAAAATATTTTCAAAATTTCTCCTTTGAAAGAGCTTCTGATCCTACATGTGGTGCATGCACTAAATGATATTATTAGTCTGCAAAGTAACTTTTACGGTAAATTTTAGTCTCCAATTCTTTTTTACTTCCACCACTTTCCCCCAGCACTACCAATTTTATTCTTACCTCCAACTTTCTTAGTGTGCACCAAAGTTCAACTCGTGCAGTATCTGACTCTGTACCTTTATCTCCAACCCATTTAGTTTCTTGAAGACGCATAATGTTAATCTTTTTATCTGAATCATATCATTCACTACCTCCAAAAAGTCACCAATCAAAATAACAATATTTCAACAACTACACCTAATAAGGTACTCCAAGACTAGCTTCTGGACAAACATCTGCCCAAAAATGGCGAGGACCCTTCCGCATTTGGTAAACCATAGAACAAGTATATAAATTAAAATTAAAAGATATATATAAGTAGCAACAAAATAAGAAATCAAGAGTTTCATGAAAAATTAAAAACAAATTAGTCCTTATTTGATGTACAACACTTTTAATGAAGATTCCAATCAACACAAGAAAGAAAAACTTACAAGTATGTCAATTTAGGAATATGAGCAATGCTAGATGGTATAACTCCTGACATTTTGTTGAAGGAGAGGTACCTGCCTCCATCATACGAAAATCATGTCATGGAAATTCCAAGGAATAAGAGATAGATCTTGCAAAGAGCGAAATTATTGTAAAGCAATACTGTTCCTCTTCCTCTCTCTCTCACTCTCACACACAAGCTCAAACGAGGGAGGAAGAACGAAAAGTGGTACAAAGGGAAAGAATGAAAAGAAGCACTCACAATATTTCAAGACTGGTTAAGTTAGCAAGTTGTGCAGGAACTCCTCCAGTAAAATAATTATTGTTTAGATATCTGGCTCCACAACAAAAAATTAAAATTTGGACAACATTATTTAACATCCAATGATAATATATTGAGGAAAATAATTCACCAGCAATAACTTACAGATTGCGTAGTGCTGGAAAGCAACCTTCAATACGAATGAGTTCCCTTATGGTACCCACCAAATGATTGTTACCAGCATCCCTATAAAGTATCACAGAATTATAATTATGATAAGAAACGTTGAGTAAGACAAATAGTGTACTCTGCATTAGAAGATTATTAAATTAAAATGATTTGATTATTACAAGTGCCGAAGGTTTTGCAGAGTGCCCAACTCTGGTGGTATTCTTCCAGTTAAACGGTTTTCATGGAGATGAAGATAGCGAAGATCTGGCACATTGGCTAGCTCCTTAGGAATTTCTCCCTTGAAATTGTTGAAGCTTAGGTAACTGCATAAAGATATTACATTACAATTACAATTCTAAATAAAATAAAAGCAATGGTACAAAAAGCACAAGAAAGCCCAGAGAGATTAGGAAGGTTAGAGTTACTCACAGATGTGTTAAACTTTTAAGCTCACCGATTTCTGGAGGAATTGCATCCTGTAGTTTGTTCCACCTCAAATTTCTGGAAGGTAAGAAAGGACAATAGTGAACCAATATCACATCTTAGAACCATGATTAGTAGATGATCAACAACAGTTTAAATAAAAACCAAGTAAAAAACAAAGTCTTCCTAAAAAAACAACAGTTTTTAAAATAAAAATGTAGTATTCATTGTACTGCATCACATCAAAACATAAGTATCAGAACAAAAATAGGGATCAGAAAATTCTTACAGTATTTTAAGACGCTTCAACCGGCCAATTTGAGGAGGAATAGGCCCTGTCAACTTGTTATTGTGAAGATCACTGCCATAAGTACACAGTAAATCAATTCATAAGAACTTCAAAGGGAGAACCAAAATGGAAGCATTCCGATGATACACATAGTAATTGTCATTGAAAACAACAAAAACAAAACGCAGATGAACTGCAGCCAAACAATGCATCATCTTAACAAGTATATCTCAATCAAACATTTATAATTTCTTTAATTATTATTTTGCAACAAATCAAAAAACACCAACCAAATAAACTCCTAGCTATCCTGCCAATCAATATGAAAAACATACAAACAGAATACAATATTAGGCTCTCAAACATCCAACATCAACACAACCATAGGCGAAAATCAACACCACATGTTTCTAAACCAGTTATAAGGCACAAAATTAAATGAAACATAGACTAATGAAAAAAAAAAAAAAAAACTTACAGCCGTGTAAGATCCAGCAAGCTGGTAACAGCAGTGGGAAAAGGTCCCACAATCGACACCGCATACACCTCACTGAAAAACACCAAATCCCCATTACACCAACTTTACACCTCAAATCTCATCAACAACAACTGAACTTAAAAATCAAACCTTTATCTTATCAATTCCAAAAAAAGAGGCGTTTTTTTGCATTTTTCTAAATCAAGTGAAAATTGAGAAATAATGCTCACAGCTCGGTAACGACACGATAATCACCGACAGTGGAGCACGTGACACCAGACCAAGGAGGAAGATCCCCATCACCACAAGGGTCATCACCGACCCACGCATACACCACTCTCCACCCAAGAGAAGCCTTGATCTCGTTCAAAGCCTTAACTGCAAAAAATTCGAGGAAGACATAAACGAGTCCGACCCATGACGGTAAAAAAGCAAAAAACAACAACCCACTTAACCGAATTGGAGAAAAGTTGAGAGAAAAAGACATGGGTGAAGTGGCCGAGTAAAGTAGCTAACGTTACCGTCACGCTTGAGGGTCTTGCAGTGCGAAAGGTGGAAAATTAACAGAAGGGTAACGAAGACGAGGAGGAATGAAGTGAAGGGAGAGGGCGCCATTTTGAGAGCGCTTGGTGAAATCGGTTTTCGTTTGTTTGTTTGTTGTGTTGTGGGAGTGGAAACGTAGATCTGAAGTGTTGTTGGTGTGGTTGAGTGAGACGTTTGTTGTGAATCTTTAACTGTCTTGATTCAGATTTTGCAAAGTGAGATTTGAAGGAGAGAGAAGGTGTGGGGATTTGATTTTGGTGATTTGATCAATTGAAGTTGAGAGTGAGCGAACGCGGTACCATGTTGGAATATGAACATCCAACAACACTCGTTGGCGTCGGCACTGAAGTTTTATGCCATTCTTTTTTCATACTCTCTCTTTCTTTATATTATTATTATATATTAATTTTTGAGTTATTGGGTTTAGGCCTGTTTGGTTTGATTGGGATTTGACCATGGCCTTGTATTGCCTTTTGACAGTTAAAATAGCAAAATAGGAGTTCCTGCCATTTGTCTATTTAGTCTCTTAACCTCGATGATAATTATATTAATAAATCAACAAACAAGGAAATTTAATCTCCTTGAACAAGATTTCATGGATTGTGTGAACAATAAATGCGTAGTTAAAAACTAAATTCCTTTAAAAATCAATCAATTTTTTCATAAAGCTAATTCACAGTAACACAAATAATTAGATACATATTAGTCTGACTTAATTCATCATTGACGCGCTAAATGTAGGGTGGAATGGACGAGTTAGCTGTCAATTCTAATATGTCCACTAATTTTTCTTCTTTCTTTTATAATTTTGTTATTTTTTTATTTCATATATAGATATAATAAAATTATACTTAATTATGTAAATATTTTTAATTATTTAATTGGTTAATTAATATTTAATTAAATAAACTAATAGAATTATTATTTTTAAGTTAAAATGTTAATTTATATTTACGTTCTTTAAATAATATAATAAAAAAATTAATATTTTCAATATTTTTATTCTATTTTTTAAATAAAAGGTTAATTAATTGATTATTAACTCATTTTGTTTCTTTAGTAATAAGTTGGTGAGTTAGACTCACGAATATTATTAATAGAATTTAAAATATTAATTTACTTTCTATATTAATAATATATTATTAGGTTGGTGAGGTAGACTCACGAATACTATTAATAAAATTAAAAATATTAATTTACTTTCCATATTAATAATATGTAATGTACTGTATCATATCGAAGATCCTTCAGTTGTTAGTTATTCTAAGACTATAAGAGGTGGATCATTATCATTAATACAAAATTTGAAATTTGTGTCACCCCTCTGATAGCAGGACTATGAAAGAGAGTAACTTTTCGTGTTCTTTACATATTTCTTCTAACACAAGGTGAAAGGATATGTTGAGTATAATTTACGTATTTTCTCTGACAAAAAATAACGATTCATTATTACATGAATACGAATATAAATAACAAAGAATAGAGGAGAGGAGAAAAAGGTATGTTTTCTCTAATCCAAGTCATACTAAACCTCGGATAACTAAGTACTAACTTAAGCATCGGAGTGCCTTCTGCAGATACTTCCCCCTTGTTCCAGACGCCGGAGACCGAAGATTGACAAAGGAGTTGTTGGAGTTGATATCTTGGAAGTATTGTTGTTACCCCAAGGTCCTGTAAGAACGCTTGGCGCAAGCCGAATAATACGTTGGTCTTCACTTGATAAAAACTCAATCTCATCTATGGTACCAAGGCTGAATACCACATCGGTATTCACTAGAAAAACCTCAATCTCATGATTGGAACAAAGGTACTCAGCAAAACCCAATCTCATGATTTGTACAAAGGCACTCAACAAAATCCAATCTCATGATTGGTTCAAAGGCCAAATAATACATCGGTCTTCACTTGATGAAAATCCAATCTCATGATTGGTACAAAGGCCAAATAATACGTCGATCTTCAATTGATAAAAACCTAATCTCATGAGTGGTATCAATGCCGAATAATATGTCGGTCTTTAGTTGACAAAAGCCAATCTCATGATTGGTATAAAGGCCAAATAATACGTTGGTCTTCACTTGACAAAACCCAATCTCATGATTGGTACAAAGGCTGAATAATACGTTGGTCTTCACATTGCAAAATCCAATCTCATGATTGGTTTGAAAGTCAAACACTAAGTCGGTCATTACTTTTTGAAAACACAATCTCAAGATTGGTTTAAGAGCCAAGTACCATGTCCACGAAATTTCGTATTAATGCGAGAAAGCTGATGTGATGGGAAATAATGAGGGAAGCCCAACTATGATGGTACAGAGGATTCGAGATTATGTCAGCCAAATATCATTAATACAAAACTTGGAATTAGTGTCACTCCTCTGATAACAGCCTCTAAAAGAGAGAGTTTTTTTGTGTTCTTTACACCTTCAATCTGATAGAATGTGAAAGAATATGTTGAGTGTATTTTACACCTTTTCTCTAACAAAAAGTAAATATTCATTATTACATGAGTATCACTGTAATAATATGCATTATTACATGAATACCACTTAAATAACAAAGAACAAAGGATAAGTCATATTAAACCTCAGATAACTTAGTACTGACTTAAGCATCAAAGTGCCTTCTCCAGGTACCTCCCCCATGTTCTAGACGTCGGAGATCGACAAAGGAGTTGTTGGAGTTGATATCTTGAAAGTATTGTTGTTACCTCAAGGTCCCGTAAGAACATGTTAAAAACTCAATTTGCTATACTTTACCATTATTAATAATAATTATTTATTTTAAAATATGATAATTGATACTAGAAATAATATCTATAGAGATGTCATGAATAAAAAAAAGTTAAGTCGAACATTTCTTTTAAAACTTAATGTGCTAAAAATGAAGAAAAATAAATAAGTTACTTTCTTAAATAAAATTAGGAAGATAACTGGAAAGAAATGTATAACAAACTAAATTAAAATAAAAGTTGCACTAGAACTGAATAATTCCACAAAACATATGTTTAATTATATTTCATATGTTTCTATTCTGAAATAGTTTGCTGTTCTTTTGTGTTTTTCTGAAATTGATTAGACTAAAATCAACACTTACGGAACTACTAGAGAAGCTCATGATTTTGCAACTAGTGGAGATATTTTCAAGGGCAACCGTGGTGAATATGTAGGTAGCTTCTCTACTTTCCTAGGTATTCAGTATGTTCTTTATGTTGAAGTTATGGGTGTCATTCTTGCTATTAAATATGTTCGATTGAAAGATTTTTCAAAAGTTTTAGTTGGAGTATGACTCTTCATTGTTTTGTCAAGCATCTGGTTCTATTCATATCACTAATACAAAATGGGGATTCTACAATAGGATTCCACGTCATTTAAATGGAAACCATTATAAAGAAAAATGTAGTGACAATTTTGTAATTATTTAAAGATATATTACATCAATTACATACCAAACCAATGTAAAGAGCACATTGCAACATTAGTTCTAGCTAAATACCAATGTCGAAAGTGATCTCGGAAGTTTCTTTAACATAAACTTTTGAAATAATTAAACGTGTCACTTATTGTGTTTGTTGTTTAGAGCAACCAACCTTAAAATTTTGAAACTATAACTTTAAGGATTTTTCTTTCAAACTAGATTATTAAAAATAATATAGTCCAATAAAACATTTTAGAAAAGAATTTAAGCTTAACCCCACAAAGTAAGGATTAACCAAGCTTTATAAGCTATATTTAAACCATAACTCTAGCGTCATGAAATTAAACACCACTCTTGAGCCTATAATTAAATCAGTCCCAAAGTGGTTGCAATAAAGGCAAGTTAAGGGTGGGGTCACAATTATAGAAAATTTTCAACACTCCCTTCTCACATTGGCTTGTAGTATAACAATATGAGGGGTTCAACAATATAGATCTAGGATAAACTCCAACATTACATAATTTAGATTTAATATCTAACTCAACCCTTATAAAGTAAGGATTGTTCAGACTTTATAGGTTTTAAATGTGAGACTAAACATGATAATAGGCCCAGAGCAACAAGGCCCATAAAAAAATATCAAAGCTAAAGATTTAAAGATTTCATCTAAAAGGATGAGTTGTCCTGTATCTCTTGCTGGAGAATATTTTCTGTTACGATTTGTTAGTATCAACAATTGTCCTATATCTTTCTATAATGTTTATTGCAATAGCTATCCTATAGGGACTAGCTGACAAATGGTCCAAGGGTTTTTATAAGACCCATCCTTATAAGACCTACCTCTGTGTCTCCCAAACCAAGCAAATAATAGATGACACCCTCTTATCTATCATAGAAAAATTAGCCAATCTACAAACCCAACTCCTTACCATCCAAGAACACCATGAAGATCGCTACCTAGCTCTCCAACAAGCCTTGGAAACCCGTCAAATAACCCTCGAATCTAAACAAGACACCCTCACATATACCCTCACTAACCTATTAACCAATTTCTCTTCTCAAACCACCAATACTACACCCAAAATTAATTTCATTCCTTATACTCACCCCATCTCCTTTGACGCCACCTACTCCATTCCACCACCAACTTCTGATTATTCTCAAAATCTTTTTACTACCTCCACTAGCACAACCATTCCTCCTTTTTACACTCACATCCCCATTCCTCCAATTATACGTTCACCCAAGATCCAACTCTTTTTTTATGGCACTAACCCATTAGATTGGTTATTTCATGTTGATCAATTTTTTCAATTTTATAACATTCCTTTCGATTCTTGTTTACACATTACTGCCTTTTATATGTGAGGTGATGCCCTCAGTTCGTTTAAGTTGATGTATCAGAACCATCAACTCAATGATTGGGTTTCTTTTAATTGGACTCTTAAACTTCGTTTCGGCCTTTCTACATACGCCAATCATCAGGCTGAATCATTTAAGTTGCATTAAAAAGATAAATCACCAACTATCAAAAGGTATTTGAAAAAAATTTCAATCTAGGCCTTACCCTAAATATGATCCTAAATTGTTTCATCTCCGGCCTCATACTTGAGATTCGTAAGGAAATTAGTGTCCTCCAACCCACATTCATAATGCAAGCCATGGGCCTAACCAAACTTTTAGAATCCAAAATCAATGACTCCAAACCCTATCCAAGTTTCTCACCCAAATTGCCCCAACCATCCCACCACCTGTTACCCCCACCATGTCCTCCTTTTCCAACCACTCTCACACCTACCCCTTCCCCTCTTATTCCTATAAAAAAAACTCACATCCGTCCAACTTCAAGAGCGTTGAGTTGTTGGATTATGTACAACTATGATGAAATTTTTTTTACATGTCACAAATGCACAACCAGTTGTTTTCTCCTTTTATTAAGTGAAGAATCCCTCTCCAAATACATTCCTGAACCCTACTCAAACATCTGCCCTTATCCAAAACCCGATAATCCTTCACCCATCCACCTCTCCTTCCAAGCCCTATCCACACTTCTCCTACCTATACCTTTAAATTTGAAGGTTGCATTTCTTACCTCCTTGTTACTATCTTAATAGATACAAGATGTTTCCATAACATACTACAACCCCGTTTAGCCATTCACTTCGAACTTTGCACCATTCTCATAACACCTTTCTTCGTTATAGTTAGAAATTGGGAACACATTCAATGTTCTTCACTTTGTCATAATGTGTTAGACTCAATACAAACTTATACATACATTCACCATTCCATTCTACCTACTTCCAATTGAGGATGTTGATGTGGTCCTCGATATGGATTGCTTATGCTCATTGGGGCCCTTACAGGTTGATTTTTCTACTCCACAACACTTTTTCACACAACGGTCCACCAATCAACCTACATGGTTCCACCAAAAATTTACACAATCAGACTTCATTCCCCTATCTTTGCCATTATTTACACACTAATGCCATAACCTTTCTCCATCTCTTCACTGTTCACCAAGTTCCAATCCTTACACTTACAACAAACCCACCCCACCACCCAGATAGTTCTACACTTCTAAACACATATAAAATTGTTTTTGCCCTTCCTCATGGACTACCCCCTCACCAACCTCATAATCATCATATTCCTCTTCCTCCCCAGTCTACTCCAGTTATTAAACCCTATAGCTACCCACATGCCCATAAACACACTATGACTTCCCTCATCCAATAAATGTTAGCCGAAGGTATTATCCGTCTGAGCACTAGTCCATTCTCTTCCCCTCTCATCTTAATAAAAAAAAGATGGCACTTGGCGTTTTTGTGTATTATAGAGGCCTTAATGCCAGTTTGTCCTAATCTTTTTTTACGATATCCTAATCTATAGCAGATTTATGCCATAACATATCTAGCATCTAACTTTCTTCTACAATTGTTAGACGCTTACTGATTCTTTATTAAAGATTCCAACTACATTTTTGTCACCAATACAATTGCATACCTGAGCCATCTCATTCAAGCAGACATTGTCTCCCTAGATCCAAATAAAGTCCAGGCCATTCTACTTTGGCCCAACCTAACATCATTTACCATCCTACATGTGTTTTTGGGTATCACATGATTTTATCCAAGGTTCATTCATGGGTATGCTACTCTTGCCTCTCCACTCACGAATTTACTAATTAACAAAATTTACGAGGTCTACATAGGTTCAAGAGGCCCTTTTAAAATTAAAACAAACATTAACCACAATTCTAGTGTTGCATCTTCCAAATTTCTCCATTCCATTTGTTGTTAAAATAAATGCTTATAAAAAATAAATATAAAAAATTTACTTACATACAAAAACAAAATAAATTTATGTAATAAAAAATAATTTATAAATATAATAAATAAAATATGTGCAAAATTAAAAGTAAATTAGTATATTATATATTATATATTTTTTTAAAAAATAAAAATATAGTAGTCAAATTGTAAAAAATATATAATATAATATATTTTTTAAATTAAAAGTTTGGCCTATTTTTTATAATATCAATTTATCATTTAAAAAATAGATTAAGTTATAACATAATTATATTATATATTTATAATTTTAAAATAAAATAAATAAATAATAGTCAAATTGCAAAAAAAATATAAATTACAATATAATTATATAATACGGTATATTTAAATATAAATTAAAAATATTAAATAAATAAAATGTATTATTCAAATTTTAAATATAAATAAAATATATTCATTTTAAAACCT
>Ga0099825_1003964_pt1 | contig 19585 bp, 5 predicted proteins | sample SiratroredBW_FD_76838 | JGI IMG/M metagenome (GOLD analysis project Ga0099825, IMG submission 76838) | Root nodule microbial communities of legume samples collected from California, USA - Siratro red BW | ecosystem: Host-associated > Plants > Roots > Nodule | place: USA: California | collected... | reverse complement strand
CAAAGAATTTATAATTTTTGAAAACTAAAATTTTATAATAAAGAAAAAATTAAATACATTTAATATATATATATATATATATATATATATATATAATAAAAAAAAATATAAAATGTATATAAATATTTAATAAAAAATTTTAGAAAAATAGGTAGAGTAATTAACACTTTATTTAAACCGAAAACGTATAATGTTCTCAAAATTTTTATTGAATAATTTTATAAACCTTCTATTAGTTGTTATAATATATATATATATATATATATATATATATATTAAATGTATTTAATTTTTTCTTTATTATAAAATTTTAGTTTTCAAAAATTATAAATTCTTTGTACTTTGTTTAAAATTTTGGATTGATCATTTATCCTTTTTATGATTTAACTCTGCTGTTTAAAGTGTAATTTTGTATGTAGATTCAGATATGTGGTCATACATAATCTTGTTTGTTGTATCACAGTTAATTTTTTCTCTTTTCTTTTTGAATATTTTTTAGTTTGTCTTTCTAAATCAGTTGAAAGATAGAATCTTTCTTATAGATTAATCTTTATAGATTAATCTAACTGTGTGATGTTTTAATTTCAAGGTTTGTGTTTTGAAAAGCTTGTTGGAATATTTTTGTGAACTTTAGGTGTTGTAACATTCCATATTTTTTATATAATAAGAACTCTATTGGATAGGAATTATATAATAAACCTTAATATAAAAATCAATACATTCATAATGTATTTAAAAATATAATTCTCCACCAAAATCTAATAAAAATATCTTCGTAAAAATTACAAATAAAATAAAATAAAGTTTCTCCATCATAATTCATTGCGACTCACATCATCTGTCAAATTCTCTGCTCCCGTGTAATATACACGATCATCGCAGTTTTAAAAACAAAACAAACAACACACAAAAAGAAGGGTAAGCTAGAGAGTTTTGAAAAACAAATATATATTTTTATAAATTAAATTTCTATCTCAACAAAACAACAACAATCCAATCTTTCATGATTCATCTCACATCATACATACACTGACTCACAAACAAAGACACTAGACTCTCTACTTCCGGAAAACACTCGTGCATTGAATTAGACTCAGAGATGTGCATCTGTTATATACCTTCCATCTGTTCCGATCAGCTCATATTTCAAACCTCGGATACAGTCTGTCCCTATCAGTTCATATTTCAAACCTCGGGTACAGTTCCCATATGCACAGGGTTAATCCATATGTCCTATTCCGATCAGCTCATATTACAAACCTCGGACATAACCATATGAACCTCCTTCGGCTCTTCACCAATTGGTAAACTTCATCTATATGAATCCAATGTACCAGTAGAGTCAGGATACCTCCTTAGATAGATCGAATCCTCAAACAATGCACATCCTAATAATCTCAACACAGGTATCTCCTTTCCTGAAGATACTATGTCTTGATCACACACCACATCATTCACAAACATTGATACTACATCATACCATACATAAACATTCAATTCAAATTCATCCAATTCATATTTAATAAAATAAATAATTACAATATATATCAAAAACAGTCAAACTAGCTTACCTGTATACAAGTTTAAAACAATAATAATTTAAAGAAATTATATAATAGAATTTTTATAAATTAATTTATGCATAATATAATTCTAGTTTAGGAAGAAAATATAATTTTAATTTCTTCTTATTTTTCCATTTTTGAAGTTATTGTGAAGAAACTCATTTAAACATATAATTTATTACCAAATTGTAATTTTAACGATCAATGTGATGCTAAGTTGTATTTGGTGAGAATAAATTTAACTATGGATAGTAAAATTTATGATCAATTTACACTTTTTTACATATCCGGGATTAAGTAGAAAAAATTCCTTTCTTGAGAAATAAATTATCACTTAAAGTACTTATTTATATCAGATAAGTTATTTACCGTTTCTAATAAATTCCTTTTTGCACATACTTTATGATTGGCTAAAAATTTTATATATAACAAAATTATAAAAAAAAAACAATTAAATTAGAAATAGAATTCACGTCTTTTAGTTTCTATAAATCAATAAAAAAAAAAGTGTATTAGAAAATATATCACTATATTTTTCGTATCAACTTTTCGTTAATTACCAGGGATGAACATAATCCTTGTTTATTCTACTTAATATGATAAATTAACCTCATTATAAGTAGTGGGAAAAATAGTTTTGCTGTAAAGTCAAATTACTTAAATAAGTGTCTTTGAACTAGTAATTCACGAATTAATAAATGGAAGTTTTAATGCGAGTGTATGAAACATTACAGCAAGACGTGTCGGAAATAATATCTCTTATTTATGAACATGTTTTCCTTTTTTTTTAGTTCCTTGATTAGGGCTTGTTAGCATTTCCTTTAAAACTTGGAGAAATATGAACATGTTTTTCCTTTTTTAGTTCCTTGATTAGGGCTTGTTAGAATTTACTTTAAAACATGGTATTAGGGCTTGAATTCTTCAAGCATGTATATTGTGTATAATTTCAAAATTCATATGGGTGAAGAAAACACTTTATGATAGAGATCCTCACAGAACCTAATCTTAGTTTAAAAAAAAAAAATATTTCTCAATGGAACCGACTAAACTGGAGTACTTTAAAAGAACCCCTGCTTAGGCTTAGAAAAATAGGTCGGGTAATTAATAATTCATTTAAACTGAAAACGTATAAAGTTCTCAAAATGTTTAATGAATAATTTCAAAAAAACCTTCTATTTATATATATATATATATATATATATATATATATATATATATATATATGTATGTATGTATTTAATTTTTTTATTTATTATAAAACTTTGTTTTTCTAAAATTCTAAATTCCTTGTACTTTCTTTAATATTCTGTAGTAGTAATCATTTATTCTTTTTATAATCAAATTCTGCTGTTTAGAGAATAATTTTTTAAATAGATTAAGATAAGTTAGTCATACATAATATTGATTTAGTTAATTTCTCTTTTTCTTTTATGTTTAAAATTTTTGTAGTTTGTTTATATGAATCAGTTAAAAAATAGTATCTTTCCTATAGATTAATCTAATTATGATGTTTTAATTTCTTATAGATTAATCTAATTGTGATGTTTTAATTTCTAAGTGCGTGCTTTGAAAAGTTTATTGGAATATTTTTGGATATTCTATTCTAGTCTTGAGTGTTTTTGAGAGCAAGTTATGGATAACATTAATAGAAAAATATTTATTTACATCACCTGCATCTATATTGGAGTGTTACTTGATGTAAGAAGTCAAAAATATTCTACGTAAAAAGCCTCTTGTGTGATAGCGTCGTAAGAGAAGTTATTTGAAGTTATATCAATTAAAAATATATTATTTAAGTTTGTGTTATTATTTGTGTTAGTATACTGTGTTATTGAAGTTGTGTTTTGGTGTTGTACAACTAAAATTGAGAAACCTAGATGCAATTGGCTATGCACATGATAAAAAGAGGGGTAAGTTTATATGTTCAAAAGATGTATGTTGTTGAGTTAAATTTGTAAACTTGGGTTGTCGTTTTGGGTTAATGCATATACAACTTCGAGTGTTAAATTTGATCCTCAAGCAATGTTCAAGTGATGATATTTATTGACAAGACATAGTATTGTTGTTCAAGAGTTTAATTGGTTGTTCAAGTTACAATATTCAACACTCAAGTTATGACTTGTAACTTGAGTGAGAAAAATCATGTTAATTATTTCTCCTTTAGGTGTCTTGTCACTTAAGTGTCACATTATACGCTCAAGCAATGATAGTTAGTGTTGATTGTCTTTTCTTTGGAATCGTGATGCTCTATCATCCTATTTTGTCGCTCAAGTCTAGAGATCATAACCAACGATGACACTTAAACCTGTTTCAGCAGGGTCTGATCTCATTCTGATTTTGATGGGAAATCCCCATATTGACTAAGCAATAGGTATGAGTATGAGTAATAATGTTTTGTTCACTTAAATTTTTGTTCCCTAAGAAACTTCAAAAGAGAATAATGTTCATATTCACTCAACAAACTAGAAGAAAGTGCATAAACCTTGTTGTAGAAAATGTGAAAAACACAAGAAATGAGAGTTTAATTGTGTTTAATACTTATTAAAACATTTCGTAAATATCGTTTGATGATGATTACTTAGACAATAAATTTGTTTGACAAATGTCTGATAAGATGCACCTATGTCACTTCTTCTTATTCAAAGTTTGTTTGATTTTAGTTCTTCAAATGGAGGATGAATGAAGGATGTAGAAGTGTAGTTGAAGTGAAGTTCATCTCAATTTGTGAAGAGGGAAGGTGATTTAGAAGTAGTGTGAGGTGAGACCAAAACAAATAGGAGTAGTCTAGGAGAGAATATATGAAGGAGACTATCCTAAAGAGAACTCATGAACAAGAAGAAACACCAAATCGTTAGGAACTCAGTACTCATTCAAAGTTAAAAAATTACAAGACCAAACACTCTTATTTATAATGATCTTAGATGTCCAAGCTTGTAGTTGAAGCTTCAAGCCCTAACCCTAATTTAATTATTGAACCATAAGATTTTACCATGTGGCGTGCCTTGCTTTACAAGTTTCAAAATCCTCTCAAACAAGAGGTTGCCATGTGGCATGCAAAATCCTTAAATGAGAGGTTGCCATGCGGCAATCACACTTTTCCATGTGTGTGATATGTCTTCCACGCCTCATGCCTAGCTTGGGTGGCAAGCTATGTCACTTACCCTAAATTGGTTGGCAAGCTACGTCACTTACGCTAGCTTGGGTAGCAAGGCTCTCCTTGGACATTTACATTGAGCTTAAGGAGGGCCAATTGTAACCCTATATGCACTAGACTATTTTATTTTAACCTTAATCTATTCGTGGCCCAAATATAAGGCCCACAATCCTATACTAGTTGGCTTAAATGCAAGTTCCAATTATTCTAACTTTAAACAAAATGTATAAATAAAGATTTTCTCCTTAATGTTTCATGTTCTCTAGAGTGGTCTCTTCAAGGTTGAAATAGGCTCGAAATATTGATTGGATACCCAATAGACTCGAAATATTGATTGGATACCCAATAGACTCAAACAGACCCAAACTCTTGGAAAGCTTCTGATCAAGTCTCTAATGTGATTGGAGTGTATGCCATCATGATCTGTTAATGACCTTTTAACCTATATTTCGTTCGATGAAATGTGATAGATGTAACTTTATAATGTAAGAGATTTAGTTTATTTAAAGCATTTTAGAAATTGATTATCACTATAATTTTGTTTCTTAAGTCAGTGCATATATTAATAATATGCAATGTAAAGAAGATAGGGAGAAAGAGAGATACACGAGATATTTTTATACTGGTTCGTTTAACAAAGCAGACTACACCTAATTCCTAATCAATAAATTAAGTTTCACTAAGCACACTAATGCTTCAAATTTACAAACAAGTATTGTTTCGGATCGTAGCCACTCTTGACTAATCCATTGAGTATTTTTTTTGACTTATAGTCACTCCTAACTAACCCTTACGAGTATTATTTGAGAACATAGTCATTCCTAACTAACACATTTGAGTATTCTTTGAAACATAGTTACTCATGGCTAAAATCAAGTATTTTTTGGAACACAACCACTCTTGGCTAAAATGAGTATTGTTTGGAATGCAGTCACTCCTGAATAAAATGAGTATTGTTGAACAGATAACCACTCTTGGCTAAAATCGAGTATTCTTTCATATCGTAGCCAATCCTAACTAACCTGTTTAAGAGTATTCTTTGAACAACAACCACTCTTTGCTAAAATTGAGTATTTTTTTTTCAATCATAGTCACTCTTAGCTAACCCATTTAAGAGTAGTCTTTGAAAAACAATCACTCCTGGCTAATAACCAAATATTCTTTGCCAAACAATTGCTCCTGGTTAAGATAAACAATTTATCTAAATGGTGATCAAAAAATCACATAAGGTTGCTCACCAGAGAGGGATAACGCCTTTCAACATATACAAGGTTTATGCACTCTTTTCTAATTTTCTAAGTGAACACGAACAATGTTCTCTATGAAGCTTTTTGGGATACAAAAGATTTGGACAAAGTGTTAGAACTAGGCAACATTGTCTCCTTTTTCTTCTTCTTGATGAATGACTATAAAGAAGCATATAATAATATAATCGTTTTCATTTTTAAGCATACTCATCTCACTTAAATGTCTTTCTTGCATTTAATGAGCTTGAAAGCAAGGATGCATTAAATGCATTCCATGCAATATTAATTTCTCATTTCTTATTTACATAACATGCCAATAGTTGGATCTCTAGAGCTGAAAATGCTAGCATCAGGGAGTTGTTGAAGAAAGTAGCTTTAACTCTTCATCCAAGAAATCATTTGATGTGACTTGTGCTTGAATATGTTTTCTTAACAAGTGAAAGTAATGGACATTACCTACATCATAGAATAAGCATATAGATGTTTGTGTGGTATGATGTTAGCTTAAATCTATGTGCATATCATCTGATCATATCAAATGCTTATCAGATGTAAAATAAGATTGCAAGTATTATATCGTTTGTCATACGAATCACTTTCATTTTACATGATTTGTTGTTGAATGAATACTATCGTCTTATAAACGAAGCATGACCATGCTTTACACTTAGTTATTTTTAGCATTTAATCCAAATAATTATTTTTAGCATTTAATCCAAATCATGGGTGTTGGACTTTTCTCTAACACCTATATACATCAAAAGACGTTATCCCTCTCTAGTGAGCAACCTTGTGATTTGTTGATCACTATTCAAATAATATATTTATCTTAGTCATAAGTGTTTGTTTCCCAAAAAAATATTTGAAAGGGTTAGATAGGAGTGACCATAGTCCCAAAGAATACTCGCAAGGGGCGAGCCAGAAGTGCCTATGAGCCTAAAGAATACTTGAAGAGGTTAGCCAAAAGTGGTTACGTTCACAAATAATACTTCGATTAATTAAACAAATTTATGAATCTAAAGAATAGTCAACAGGTCAGTCAAGAGTGGTTACAATCTAAAACAATACTTGTAGAGATAATCAAAAGTGACTATGAGAAGAAATAATGCTCATTAGTATGCTTACTTGAACTCAATCTCCTAATTAAGAATTGAATATAGTTTGCTTTGTGAAATGAACTAATGTTAAAATATCTTGTGTATTTCTTTTTTTTTTTTTTTTACATTGCACTAATGTAAAAAGAAGGATAGTCTTTTAAATAAAATTTGAATAAAATTCTAAAGGTGAATCTATTAAATTTAAAGTTAATGTATTTTTATTAAATTTAATTTTTGTTAGAAAATCGTTGACAAGTTAACTATTCTATAAAACTATGATTGATTACGTAGTAACAAACGATACATATAAAAATTTTAAAATTAAATCAACCCTGTGTTTTGCATATTTTTTATATTAAATCATATGAATTAAAATATTGTATATTGATTTTTATACTAAATCATGAATGAAAATATCGTATATTGAAAAGCTAAACGAGTTTATTCTAAAATTTCAACTTTTATGTTATGGAGCTCAGGGTAACATACAAGAAAGACTTTTAGATTATGTGCTTGTTTCTAGTGGAACATAAGTAATACACCCGTAAGATTTTGAATTATATTAATTACCTTGGTTTTATGAAATTAAGACTTATATACAATAATGTTTGAGATAAGCTGGTATAACTTTTTGAACGATATAAATAAATTGGATTAATTATAAAAATTAATGTTTATCTTTATTTTATATATATATATATATATATGTATATTAGATATAATCTGGAATGTGACAAATTATTTATATATTAAAAAGATATTTTAATAATCTAAGAAAACTCATATTTCCTACATTGTAAAATTTTCCTTAGTACTTTAGAAAATATTAAATAAAAATAAATACGATGTCTTGAAAACTTTTAGAAAAATGGTAAAGAAGTTTAGCAAGGAAAAGTTATAAAATAATTTATACTTATTGATTATACTTATTCTTATAATATATTCAGTTTCATTAACCATGGCTCTAACTATTATTATTTTTTTTGTGTGGGGCTGTGCTAAAAATCATTGGTCCCTTTATAATTTTGTCATTATTAAAACTACATGAATACTATAATACTTTTAAAGAGGTTGTAATTATTTGGATAGAGCAATAAAAATATGGCGTTTTAGCAGCGTATAGAGCGCAGCAATATCTGAATGGCAATCTAAGGAGCAGTGTGGGCCCTTCATCCTCAAACCAAACACTGTTTCTTACGTTCAGACAGTTGGCTTTCATTCAGACAAATAACATTATTAAATGTTTTACTTTTTCCACAAGAAACCTCATTTTCTGCTAATCATGATCACCTCCTAATTCAAAAAGCTTAATCGCCTTAACCTTTTCCCATTTCTTTAAGCAACCATACCTAAATTAGCATGTACTTTTTTTGACCAGTAGTTATATATAATTAGCAATTTACACATGTAATAAGAATTAAACACAAATATTCATCAACAAAATATTTTTAGTGTTATAATGTTGAATTAATTTTTTATCTATTTATAATTATTCATATACTCAATTAATTGTTGTGATGCACAGTATGTCAATATGATTTCTGAAATGATGAAAAAAAAGAAGAATGTAATATTGATTGCTAAACACATTATAAAATGAATATAACACTAGTTGCAAACACATTTGAAAAAAAATAGAAAAGTTAATTTGCGCGTATTATTAGGCGAGTAAAAGTTAAACTATCACATCCTTTTAGATAGATAAAACTCTTATACACAACATTACAAGACTTATAGAAAACACTTAAGAACTTCTAATTTACTAATCGAAATTAATTTTACAAATACAAGATTGTTAATATATTAACCAATAAGAATAAACACTACTGATAAGCAACACACCCTTAGACTCTAGATACTTCCATCTTAAAAAGTAGGACACCACACAAGATCTTAGAATCGAAATCAACTTTATTAGCAATAAAATAAAATTGTTTTATCTCTATTAGATTAATATTAAATTAGATTCTTCAAAAAGATTAATTATGATGAGAATGGATGCATAATTAGCCTAATGTGAAAATATGGGACCAAAAATTCAAAGATCAAACATTGACTAATACCTAACGAAGCTGCGCCTAATTCGTGGTTACTATCTCTACTACGTAGCTTAAACCCTACTTTTGAGTACAATAGTAAACGATAAACCATAGAAAGTGCAAAAAATGGATTAAACATCGTTCTCACAATTCATTACAGTTAAGAAACTTGTTTGATAACACAGATATGATTACTCATAATAATATTTTAATGCCCTAATGAAATCCAAAAATGGCATGCCACGCCTTGGGAGTGTGTCATTCATATCTGTATCCGTGTGAGAGTGGGAATAGAACTCAACCTTTTCTGATTCAAAGTCAAGAAGAAAAAGTCTTGTTCACATTTACACACGAGACTAAACCATGTTGATAATATTATAAAGAAAATAAAAGAAGAGAGAGATGTTACTCATGAAAATTACCTTTTTGTTCTCTTATGAAGCAATCATCTTCAAGTCAGTTAATTAGCATTAAAGAATCTAATAAAGTTTGTGATCTTTGAAGTTTTGAATAATCTTGTTGAGTGTAGGCACTTGCAAGAAGCCAATACGGAAATGTAATCCAAAATTTATCACTAAGTATCCAAATACGTAATGCAATACAACTATACAAGGATAAATCCCTTTCGCTATTTATTGGTTTTGAAAAAAAAAAAAAATTAGGGTGGTGGGGATAGGTAATTAATGTGCTACTTTGACACAATATTCGAATGATTCGATTTTACTATTGCCAGATACCATGGAATATTCTGCAGTGACCATTTAATATATTATTTGTACCAAGAGTTTTGTATTTATAATTAAATAAAATCCACTCTGAATATAAATTTTAAATTAAATATAGCGAAAATTAATAGGTAATTAATGTGCTTCTTTGACACAATATTCAAATGATTCGTTTTTACTATTGCCAGATACCATGGAATATTCTGCAGTGACCATTTAATATATTATTTGTACCAAAAGTTTTGTACTTTTAATTAAATAAAATCCACTCTGAATATAAATTTTAAATTGATTATAGCGAAAATTAATACTTTTTATTTTTTTTAAAATAATTAACTAATGACATGACCAATATATAAATTATTTTTTTTTCACTTTTTAAACTATCTTTGGTTGACTGACAACCAAACTAAAATTATAGTAAAATGATTTCATAGTTTTTCAGGTAACTTGTTATGGCTTTAGTATTAGATAATTTGGAAACATATAATTCTACAAATTCTTCAAAAGTCAATTAAAAACTTTACATTTGTTTTATTTTGAAAATTGGTCGATGGAACTGGCGAATAAGTGAATTGATCAGATAATCAGTAAAATAAAAAATCATAAAACTAGTAAAAGAATAATCGGTAGAATAGATTAACTTGTTAAATTAAGAACTGATCAAAGTAAAACCAAAAAAAAAATGATTTAACTAAAAAAAATCACAATATTTAATTTTAAATTTTTACTTAAAAAATTAAAATATATGTAAATATTATTTTTTATTTTATTTTTATTCTACACATAAACCTGTTATCAATAATAAATACTCAATCTCATTAAAATTTTAATTTAAATATGATGACGTATTTTATTTTAATTTTATATGTATTTTAAATGTTAATAACCTACATAGATTTGTGTTTAATTTTAATATTATATAAACATGGTATTATACTTTTTAATACTCTTTAATTATTATAATAATTTTATTAAATATCGGTTGGTTCGTGATTAAATATATTGAATGTTGAAATAGTGTTTTAACTAGTTAAGAATACCGGCTTATTTTTAAAATAATGGTAATATGAATAATTAAAGTAAAATACATAAGAGCATCTTGATACAAAGAATCTCCCATTGGGATTCTCAAGTGAGCAACATTTGTATATTTCACTTATTTTTATCAATTGCAATTTGAACATTTAATTAATCCAACCTAGTAATTTTTTTTTAAATTTCAATATCTTAAATGTGTCTGACCATTATATATTATTAATCTATTGTTTATCTCTTACTTTTTTTAATTGTGCTTAAATCCAATTTTGATTTTATTATTTATAAATATATAAGTTTAGTTTTTAAAAAAACTTAATTATACATTTAGTCTATACTAATGTATAATCCAATTTGTAATAGAAAACATTAACGTATCCGTCAATAATAGCAATATTTTTATTTTATTCACGTAGAATATTATACAGTAATTTTAAATACATTTTAACGTTTGTTACCACTGAAAGCTACCTTTACATTTTTTTAGTAATTACTTGATAAATTAGTATTGAACTAAAGTTGTTAAACTTTGAAATTAAAGGCCATTGAATTTTTGTAAGAAACAAAATTAAACAAAAAAACAAAAAAAATCGGTTAGTAAAAGGATTTAAGCCTATTGATTATATATACATTATTTATTATCAAAATTGATTTGCTACGACCCACTAGCATGTACAGAACCAATTCTTAAATATACACTTAAATCTTAAGATGATTATTTAACACTATTCTGATTCAATGATTACAAAAACAATTTTTACATATCAATATTTTATTTAAATTCCAATAATAAACAATTCATCAACGTAGAACAAAGAAAAATAAGAATAAATACATAATAGGGGGCCATCATGTTCTTGGAAGTGTTAAATTACAATTGAGTGTTAGTTCCCTCTGTCTTCAGAAACTAAGTGCAATCATTAAGGGAATGACAACAAGGAAATGATGCTACTTGTCTTCTTTTTTCTTTTCTTTTTTTTCTTCTAAAGATGGAAGTTTTATTAGTGATAATATAATGCAAACATTTAATCAATGTTATGGTATATATAAATCCATACAAAGTAATCCTATTCCTAGGCCCTCCCTGAACCCTACTCAAGAAACAAAACCAAAATCTAAGAGAAACAAGATTTCTCGTGACGCCTTCATGTTAGCAAAGCTTGTTATATGTTGAACATGTCATTCAACCAAGTAATTCAATTTTCCTTTAATGTGCAAAATTTTAGATTGTGCCAGAATTCTAGTATTCTACATCTTGTCGCTTTCAGACTCGGGTTTAACTAATAAAATGAACTTCAACAATACATGACTTAATGTGTATATAGATTTCCTTGTATAATGGTTGGATGATCATGTAATTTTTGACCTTAGACCTTTCATACAGTTAAGATTGTAAGTGTAAGTTTAGTTTTATATTGACTAGAAATAAATTTAAGAACCTTTCATATGTAGTTAAGATTTTAAGTGCAAGTTTATTTTTCTATTGACTAAAAATAAACTTGAAGAGCAATATATAAAAAAAGTATCAATATATTTATTTTCTTAAAATTTGAAGTTAGAGTTAGTAATATGGAATACTCATAACTCGCTCACTATAATATGGACTCTTTCCAAAGTTTCCTCTAATAAGAATTCAACACACATAAAACGATAATTGATCAAAAGATACATATTGTTAATCTAATTTTTATTTTAAAAGTTAAGTAGAAGATCAAATTTCGTAATCTTAATGTGTTCTATAGAAAAAAGTCTATCATTCTTATAGGAAACCAACTATGAGTGTTATAGTTATCAAATTGGAGAATACTATGAATATATAATAAAAAAAACAAGTGCATGCATTAGAACACACTACTTTTCTGAAGTTTTTTAGATCATGCTTTTAATTTCTAATCTAATTTGACCTCTTCAAATTTTTGAATTCTTCCAAATCTTAAAGTAACAGTATTAACTTATGACAATGAAGTTTTCAGTCCATTTACTTGTTATGTCATTAATAGTCTAATGAAATAATTGCATATAATTTTTTATTCATTATTAACTGATCTCACGTTTTGAACTTATATAAACACGAGAGATTTAAAATAGTCTAAAAAAATTCTCGTCAAACTTCTTAATTATGTAATAAGTCAGTGTAACATTGTTGTTATATGACTAGTCAATACTCTTCCTTGACAACAATTTTTTTTTTAAATGCAAATAGCATCCAATATAAGGCTACAAGATACAAATAATGCAGAATTATTACAAATTCAAAGTCTACGGAATATGGCAAGATATTTCCAACTAACCATGTTTAAGCAAATTAATTAAGGATTATCCACTAACCAAAAATATGAAAATAGGTTAGAAGAATATCTCATCTTTAATTATAAGATTTGAAGTATAGATAAGATCATTTCAAAAGGTCCATATAAGTAAGTCTGAAACTTATAGTATAAATAGATGATTTTTCCAAAGTATACATTCTTATTAATTATTCATTTATTATCACATTTATACCTAAATATTGAATATTGAAGTATCTTTGCAAGCACATCACTCTAACATCTCAGTTCTAACGGATTTGAGAGATCAGAAGGAAATAATAGATAAGAAGGAAAAACATCTCGAATGGGAAGCATGATAGTCTTGCAAAAGCCACTTCAGTCTTGTAAGAACAAGACACGCCTTTTTTAGATACGTGTAGTTGATACACAAAACTGTTGCCCCTTTTAACTAACATTATGTTAGTCAACCATGTGGTGTAATGAACCTCTTGGATAAAGTCAATGATTAACAATTTATCTACCTCCATCATGACTTCTAGTCCCCTTTCTTTGTCCAACTTTCTCTTTTTTTATGTCACCAATTTCACTTTCCTTGCAAATGACGAGCTTATGAGAGATGACCTTAGGGTCGATACTGAGCGTGTCTATTGTAGTCCATGCAAAAAGTGTTGAAACCATTGATATTACTACATTTTATGAATCCACTTCTAAAGACAAAAGAAGTTTTGAGTACTGAAGACTTAGTTTTGTATATAGTATGTGTGTTCTATTTCTTTTTTATTTGTATGTATTTTATCTTTGTGATTAGGTTGATCTTCATAAATACTTAAGAAAACTAATTTATCTTTTTTTGTTGGAACTTTATGTGGTTAGAGAATAATTTTAATTGGTTAAAAATAATTTAATATATTAAAGTATTCTTATCTAAAGTTTTAAAAGACTATAGTGGTTATTTTAATTAAATACATTATCGATTTAATTGTTTATATTACTTAAAGTCATAAGTAGTCCGTGTAGGATATTTTAATATGCTAAAACTAGTTTTTAATATATTGACATTTCCAATGTTTCAATAAGGGTCTCTTTATCTGTTTATTTTAACAAATTAAAATATTGATTTAATCCATTTTTCTCACTACTAAGTGATATCAATAGATTAAAACACATTTTCAACCCATTAAATTTGACAGGATAAATTGTATATAACACGCTCTTTTACATATTTTCTAAGTATGTTTTGAAGCATGAGTTTTTGAAAAGATATTACATTTTGAGAGAGTTATTTTTTGAATAAAAAATAATGTTTTCTTAGAGCTTTCTTTTTGCGTTCTTGAGATCAATCTCTTTGTTAGCACTACAATTGCTACATGATTTGATGAAGTCAACAAGGACCATAAATGAAGATCACATGAAGATTAGTTTAGTCTTAGATGTGTGTGAGTGGGTATGTGATCCAAAACCATGAGCATACATTTTGATCCAATTGAAAGAGATTCAAAGATCTTCTAAGACTAATCATACTAAAACGGAATTGAATGGAAGTTTAAACTTTTGGAAACCTCTTTTACAAAGTACTTTAATTACTTGTTCTCGAAAATCAATTTAGTGAAAATACTATTTTCAGGAAATTCAATCGATTGATTTTTAAATTCAATTGATTGAATCGCGAAAGTTTTTTTTTTTTTATTTTAAAACATTTTGGCTTTATAAAACAGAGATAGTTTTTCCACTTAAGTGAGAATTGATACAGAACGAGAAAGAGAGGTTTTCTGTATGAAATATAGTGATAAACAAAGAACATTCGTGTGGGTCTATTGATTTAATTGTTTGCTATGGTTCTGCATTGCAAAATAAGTTTCTCACTGTTTTTCATCTTTTGTTTTGATATAAAAGTCCAAATATTGTTTCGGGTTTTCATAATACATGTAATTGTAAGTGGTTTGTCTACAAATTATATAGGGTTTACATTTGTAGGAGTGTAGTAGGGTTCTGCATTGTGTAATTTCGTTCTCTGCAGCGTGCAGAGGGGTATTCTTGTAGGGTGCAAGTGTTTGTGTATTGTATTGCTTGAACTTGGTGTTCTTAAGTGAATTTCTTTGCTTGTTGGCAAAGAGATTGGATGTAGCTCTTGAAGAATAGTGAACAAGTACAATTCTTGGTGTTCTTACTCTCTCTTGACCTATCTTGAATTGTGTTTTAAATTTGAACATTTCTATTACTACTAAAAAAAAATTCAATTGATTGATTTTGCATCTCAGTTAACTAATTTTTCCTTTGTTGCAATTTTGACTTCTCTGTTCTGCATTATTATGCTAATTCATCTTTGTTTCACACTGTAATTTTTTATATCTTGTTGATTTGATCTGTGTCAATTTTTTCATTCCTGAAAAATCAATTAACTACTTTTTAGATTCAATTAATTGTGTTTACTGTTATTGTAATAACTTGAAAAACTGTAATTGATTGAGTGTGTACCTTTAATTTATTGAGTTCTGTCTTTGGCATTTTGTGGCATTTTTAATTGATTATTTTTTGTGTTTAATTGATTACAATTTGGAGATTTATTTTGCTATTCAAGTCTTTTAATCAACTATTTCCAGTTTCAATTGATTGAATTTCTTGTTGAAGAATTTCAAGATTTCACATTCACAGTTTTGCTTCTTTAATTGATTGGAGTGATTGACAGTGTTTGTAACATTTTCTGTTCAATTAATTGTTTTCCTAATTCAATTGATTAATTTTGTGCAATTGTATTTTACAAGAAATTTCAATTGATTGTTTCTATTTTTCAGTTGATTGTATCTATTCTGTGTTGTGTTGTGAGTGCATTTTAATCGATTGATTTTGTGTTTCAATTAATTGACTTTTTGTTGTGCATTTAAAACTCCAAAAATTAATTGTTTTAATAAATACTTACATTCTTTCTATTATTTCTTTCCATTATTTTGCAAGAATCTTTGAAAGTTCAATTCACTCCCCTCTTAAACTTAACCTAAAACTCTTTTTACTCTTTAGTTAAGGGGAATTTCACATGAGTTTTTTAGATTAAGTTTGATCTTGTTGTAACCAGGTGATATTTTTCTTTTGTTTACTATTGCTGTGTGGTGTTTGACCTTGATTGGATAGGGTTTCCCATTGTGGTTTGGTAATAAAGTGTTACACATGTTAAAGAACGATCTTGTAGGATTCAAGAAAGATGTTCTTGGTGTATCTTGTTCTTGTAAACAATTTTTATAATGTTTAACTTGGATTGTTTATATGAGTAATTGGATGTAACTATTGTTTAAGAGTGAACTAATATAAAAATTATTGTGTAATCTTCTTTCTCTTTCTCTATTTCTAAGTTGGAATGTAAATTGTTCTTCATTCAATTGAGTTTTTAATCTATTAATTTTTGTATTGATTCATTTTAATAAATTAAGTTAGTATGAGATTCATTCTAATTCTTTTTAATCTTTTGAAAAAAATTTCTAAGTTCAATTCATCCCCTTCTTGAACTTGGCCAGCTTTCCTGATAATTGGTATTAGATATGATTCTTGTAAAATAATTAAGATTTGATTATGTTTTCAAAACAATGGTTGTGAACAAGTTGTCTTTTGTTGAAGGTGCATCTATTAATATACCACATATGTTTGGAGGTGTCAATTATCTAGAAGGTTAGAATGAAGATCTTTATTGAATCAATTGATACAGGGATCTGGGATGCAATTGTAAGTGGACCTTTTGTGCCTAAACATGTGATTAGCAATTAGTTTGTTGATAAAACTTGGTCTGGATGGTTCAAAGTTGAAACAAGAAAGCTGAATATGATTGTATGGGAGAAACATAACTACTTCTACTTTGAATCTTGATGATTTCTTTTAGGGTCTCTTAGTGCAATTTTACTAAGGAGATGTGGCACATCTTAGAAGTCACACATTAAGGAACTTTTGATGTGAAAAAGGTTACAAAACATGCCTTGATGCAAGAGTACAAACAGTTCAGGATGCAACAAGAAGAGACCATAACAGATGTGCAAAAATGATTTACACATATTGTAAATCATCTAATAGGCCTACGGTAGGTGTTTAACATGGAGGAGTTGAACATTAAAGTTATGAAATGTCTTGATAAAAGCTAACAACCTAAAGTGATTGCGATTTATGAATCCAAGGACCTGTCAACCTTGACCACTGCATCACTCTTTGTTAAGTTGAGAGAACACGACCCAAAAATAAATCGATTAAATGAGCGAGAAAGTAGTGACAAGAAGGTTAAGAGAATTGCACTTAGGACTTCTATTTAGAAAAAATAAACTAGTGAGAATGAATATGATGAATGCAATGATTAAGAGACACTGAACCTACTGACCAAGAAATTTGGGAAAATTTATGAAAAAGAAAAGTAGAGACAAAAATCTTTTACAAAAATGGTATAATTTGAAGACTTGAATCTAGTTTTTCAAATTTTACTTGTTTTGATTGTGATAGCAAAATTGAATGACCAAATGCTCAAAACAAGGAAAATGGTTTTGACAGGAAAAATGAGAAGAGTACCAAAACAAGAAAGGCTTACATAGCCTGACAAGACAATGATGAAACATCATCTAGTGTTTCATCAAAAGAAGATGAATAAGTAAATCTATGCTTAATGTCTGGCCATGAATCATCAATCAATAGTGGAAATTCTTATTTTTCTGTGAACGGAGAAAATTACAGTTAATTGTTAAATGCTTTCATAGAAACTCATGAAGAACCTAATGGGTTGGCCCTTTTCAACAATATACTCAAGGGTTTGAACAACTGGCTAGAAAATAAATCCACTAAACTAGAGAAAGAGTTGAATAATGTCAAAAAAGATTTCAAATAATTTAGAAATCATATATGAAAACTCTTCTTGTAGCTATAATGAATCTAGCAAGTCTGTTAAAGTATAGAAAAATTATGAACCTTTAATGGGTTAGGAGTTAGAGACATAGGTAAGTTTAATGTTATATTATTGGGGAAGTGGAGGATAGGTATGGGTGAGGGAGGTTTATGGAAGAAAGTGTTGGAGTCTAGATATGGTTCATGGAGAAATATGTATGCTGACCCTCTGACTTCAAAATAGTCTATTTGATGGAAAAGTATGTTGTTTGGGTTAAGGAAATGACTTAAATTGGTTTGATCGCAATGTATAATGAAAGGTAGGAGATGGGAAGAGAGTGAAGTTTTGGGAGGATTGTTGGATTCATTAAAGTTAGGTTCCCATGCCTTTACTAAATGTCATTATGTAAAGAAAGAGTAGTGGATGAGATAGGGGAGTTGGGAATACGAGAGCAGTAAAGAATGCTTCAAATGGAATCTCCGATGGAGAAGAAAACGGTTCGAATGGGAAAAAATCTACTTGTGTAATTGCTTAATAGGAGTTTAGTTGGTAAGGGGGACCCAAGATATATGGAAGTAGAAAGACGAGGCCTCTAACGAGTATTTAGTTAAATCTAGATATAAGTTATTGAGTAACGAGGAGCATGGACCGAATGGAGGGGTTTTTGAACTATTATGGAATATTAAGGAAAGGCCATCAACATTAGTGTGTGTGTGGAGAGCATTGTCTACAAAGCAGAATTTGGTATGAAGGGGTGTGGATATAGGTTGCATTAGATGCCCTTTGTGTAACAAGGGCGATGAAAATGCTACACACTAGTAGAAAAATAGGCTTTAACGTCTCCTTTTTATGACGGTTAAAGAGGCAAACGATGTAGTCAGAAATGCAGTGACATTTTTGTAAATAAATGAACAATCCCACGTCGGTTAGCACAAACAACCGTCATTGACCTATTTATAAAAAAGAAAAATTCAAATTTTTAAAAGTTCCAGGAGGTGCGTGAATCCCACGTCGATTAAGAGGCCATCACCGACGTGGGATTGTTGTCCACTACGTCAGCTACGGACTCATAACCGACGTGGTGAATGCTGTATGACAAATTGGGGAAAATTGGGGAAAAAAGTTGAAATTAGGGCACACACCACGTCGGTTTTGGGCTTTGTAATCGACGTGGTGTGTTAACAGTAATTTTTTTTTAAATTTTAGGGCATGCACCACATCGGTTGGGAGTCCAGAATTGACGTGGTGCTACTATTTTATTTCAAACGCGCCTTTTTTCTTCACTTTTCTTCTTCTCTGCTGCACGCGTATTCTCCCTGGCACTATTTCGGCGTCTTCTCCTTCAATTTTCGACCTCCATTTACACCTCATTCTACTCCATTTTACTTCCTCTTGTTCGCATTTTCGAGAGCTTCGATTTGAACGGTTCCATTTTCGATTTCAAGTCCGTTCGTGCTCCGTTTGCTTTGAAACTGTGCGCTCATTCTTTCTCTTCCATTTTCTTTTGCTTTTACTGATATTGTTATTGTATTGAGCATTTGTTTGTGCTTTGTGGTTTTGGTAGGGTTCGTTTGGCCGATTTGGGTTTGTTTGTGTTGTTGGTT
>Ga0099825_1003959_pt1 | contig 19594 bp, 4 predicted proteins | sample SiratroredBW_FD_76838 | JGI IMG/M metagenome (GOLD analysis project Ga0099825, IMG submission 76838) | Root nodule microbial communities of legume samples collected from California, USA - Siratro red BW | ecosystem: Host-associated > Plants > Roots > Nodule | place: USA: California | collected... | reverse complement strand
GTAATTAGTTATGTTTTAATTCCCTGTGAAGAAGGAAATCTTTTGAAATACAATGTTAGTGAATGGTCGATATAAATATCTTTATTATGCATTATGTTTTAACTACTGTTTTGGATAGATTAGTATTTATAGATAATTTTTTTTTTGGTGTTACAGTTATATTTTAATTCCATATGAAGAAGGAAATCTTTTGAAATACAATGTTAGTGAATGATCGATATAAATATCTCTATTATGCATTATGTTTTAACTACTGTTTTGGATAGATTATTATTTATAGATAATTTTTTTTTTGAGTGTTCCATTAATTATATCAGATATCTATATAGTCAATTATAGAATATCACTAAAAATTATCCTGATTTGATATAATAATAAAATAGTTATACATTTAAAAAGTAGATATTTTATTGTAAATGAAATCACTTTTAAGCTCAATTCAAACAAATAATGTAATATGAGGAGCTACAAATATTAACTTTATTAAAGAATGCTATAAAAAAATGTTAATTTATGATTTTGATTAAAATATATATCTCTTTAATTCAAGACTAAAATGTATTTTTAAATAGACGATCGATCCAATAATTGATATATAATTTTCGTATATACATGTAAAAGATATTTCGAAATTTAAGTTAATTTTTCTAAGCAGTCGAGAATAATGAAAATAATCTCGATCGTATTCAGTAACGGTGGTATCATTTAAAAATAGAAATTCCTCTTGGAGTTGATGGGTCCCAAGAACAGCATTGTTATGGTTTGATTTGAGGGTACTTCAGTGCTTGAATTTCTCACTTTTTTCCCCTTCTCTAAACAAAACCATGATCATGGCACTCCTCTCTATCAATCCTTACACTACTAAGAGGAGTTTTTTTGTGCTTGAGGGGTTAGTTAGGCCAACTCCAACTATATCCTATGTTCCATGGTTGTGTCAATTTGTGGGGTCCAAATTTGTCATGCATTTTCCCTACACTGGATAATAAGATAAGCCTCACTCACCTTTTTAACTAGCACTTGTGACCATCTTAATCTCTTTTCTCACTAAAGAAAGCATTCAACAAAAAAACTCACCCATTATATGCTGTTTAAGAGCAGAGCAAATGATTTAATTTTGACTGTAACACCCTTTTCATCAGTAAAGGAAGCCAAAAACAACGGCCAAGAAACAAATAATGGAAACTTAGAAAGTAAAAAAAATTACAGCTCCCAAACAGGAAATTGAATAAAGTTTAAGTAAAGCATATAAAATGGATGTCATAATCTAACCAAAGACTTTGTAGTAAAGAATAGAAGACAGCATGAATCTTCAAAATAACACTCCCTTGACCCCATCAAGGATTTGATAAAACACAAGTGGAGTCCCAACCTATTTTTTTTCAATTTTATAGTCATTAATGGACAATCATATTCCTGTATGAACAATGCCACTCTCTGCACATTTGATGCACTAGATCACAAAAACTAGGCCCCACAATTTCAATTGCTTGCTAAGATGCTCCTTACTCAAATAAGTAAAAAGAAATTTCAAAAGTCATGTATGAGTGGGCTTGAGTATGCCACCTCTACATTTCACAATCTATATAATTTAATTACCACTGTAGCCGTAAAAATGCAATGGTAATCCAGCTTGAGATTTTGTTATGGTAAATAGTTATGAGATTAAGGTAGGTAGAGTGAACCATCTTCTTTCGACGTCAATCAGAGATCACATCCTAACTTTTCATCATTGGTTTGTTTTTTCAGTCAGGGGGAGGAGCTTTGTGAGTCAAAAATGTTGTCAGTAACATCTTAAGAATAGGTGCTGTTAGAAGAATGTTATTACTACGCAAAAGTAAGAAAGTCCCATTATGCAAAGGCGTGTGTTCATTCACGTGTATATGGAGTGCCTGGGGCTTGATTGCGCATGGATGTACTGCCAAAACAAAAAAAAGACTCTGACTATAATGCAGAGTAGTGTTGAATCGCAGGGCATAAAGAACACATTGGATTCATGTTTTACTAATAATTAACTTTATTTTAAGGAATAATAGTAATTAAATATAAAATCAATATAACGTAAGACGAGAGATTTATATTCATTTATATATTATTAAAATATTTTATTTCGAGTTGACGTGAAATCTTCATCTCTAACACTATATGACACCGTGCAATGCATGGTTAACAATCAGTAGTACGTAAGCACTTTGCTTTGGTAATTTGGAGCAACCATCTTAGATTGGCACTATAGTGTTGAAAAAATCAGTAAAAGATGTCATCAAGAGTAGAAGGAAAGTCACAAAGGCATTCAAAATTTAAGCAAATGTACGTTACCACCCCACATGATTCTTAGGAGCTGAAACAAACGTCCTCTTTCCATGGTGAAATTATTATTTGATGACCATAGGGTGTTTGTATTTGATGGCGTGAGCAAAAGGAAGATTGTATGTCACACTACGTTGTGAGTGCAATCCAAGCACACCACTACTCAAGTCAGGTCTTATTTCTGCTAAATGGAATTCCTATTCATCCTTTTACTAGAGAGGAGGGTCATATCAGCGTCCTTAATCTTGTCACATAGCAAGATGAATTCAAAAAGCCTGCAGGTAGTAATGTATTCCAACTAGCAAGGGGCCCTGTATCAAACATGAATTATTGACCCTGCATGCATTTCACTCCATTACTAGTACCATGATTTTATTTCAAACTTATTCATCACCATTCACCCCCACCCTTTACCTATTTTTTCCCCTACAACGGTAAATTATGTGCAATCATGATGGTGAAGTTGAGCAAGTGAAGAATGTGACAAAAGGGACATGAATACACTGCTCTTTACCAAGGTAAATCTCACATTTCTGTCTCATCACAAATCACCATCATCACCCTTTATGTTGTCCTGTCCAAAGACAAGTAACTAGGTCCTCAATATAAATACTTTGCTAAAATAAAATTAAGGTTGGTTATGTGGATGGACGGTGTGGTAGGATATCTAGCATAGCACAAGCATTGGTAGGGTGGCTAGGAAGAAAATCTGTGTGTTGGAATGAATGAGTGGATTTTATTCCTGGAAAATTCTCTTTGAAACTTTAGCTTAATTTCATTAACTTAGCTATATTAATTATTAATTGAGTAGATCGGTTAGGAGTGTACCGTGATACCGTACAAGAACAGAATCTGAGTCTCTGAACATAGGTTTTGATTGGATTAAAGGGGGTGCTAAAAGAAAGAAAGAAAGAAAATAGAGAAAACTGAATTTGTTTGGATGAAAGAAAAAAAAATAGAAAAATATTTTTTTATATTTAAAATAATTTTTAACTAGAATAAAAATTTATTATCAAATCTTAATAAAAGAGTTTATTTCAAAATAATATGTTATAAAATATAGATAATATATATTAATTAATTTAATTTAAAATATTATTTTTAATTATTTATTTTATCATAATATAAAAGCCTATGTATTTAAAAATTATTAATTTAATTTAATTTATTTTTATTTAAATATTTTTATTTTAATTATTTACTTTTGTAACAAAAACATATATTAATAAATATTAAATAAATATGTTAAAGTAAATTATTTTATTTTATTGTTATTTATTTGTTTGTTTTCTTATACTATAAAAATATATATTGATAAAATATTAATAGTATAATTACTAAAAATTTATCATTTATATTTATTGTAAGGACTTGAAAAATTATTTAAAATTTTCATTTAAAAAAAATACTATCTTTTTTTTAAAAAAAAAAAATCTACTTCTTTTTAAGATTCTAATCAATTCCTTCATTACTTTGAGAATAAGAACATGTCATAAGATTTTTGTGAAGAATTAAGTAAAACTAATCCATCAGAATTTTTATTAAAGTTTTCCTTTTAGTTAGTTTTGAAAAGTTTTGCATGCCTAGCAAGGAGGGTGCTTGTATGTGGGAGACTATTGGACATTATTGAGTCTTTGTTAATATGAGCTTTTAAGGGTGTCAGATCATTAATGAGAAATTTCTGTATTCATGTTTGAAGAATTTCTCTTAATATAGTCTCATGTCTATGTCAGATCATTAATGAGAAATTTTTGTATACAACTTTGACCAATCTTTCTTAGTATAGATTTGTGTATATGTCGGATCATTTTAATTGTAAAATTTTTGTATACAGGTTTGACAAATCTGTTAATTTTTTTTAATTTAAACAAATTAACACTATATATATTCACGTTTACATAGCTAACATAACTTAATAATATTTATAATAAACACATTCACATTATGTGACATGAACTATTGTATAAATAAAAATATAATTATTTTTGTACTTTTAAAGTAAGAAAGAATCGTAAAATAAAGGCAGGAAGTAGAAAGTAATGCGATAAATAAAAAAGAATGTGTGAAATAAGAGAAAAGGAGAGGTAACCTACATGGAATACCCTTTATGTTTAAGAAACTGTGTAATAATATTATGAATTACGATTTTTGAAAAGGAGTTTTTCTAAAGTTTAAACATAATTAAAAATAATCATTTATAAATATTTTACAGAATCTTAAAAATCTATGAATCTTACATAATATAATAATATAAAATAATGAGAGAGACTTATCTTGATTGATCTAGTACTTCAATCTCCTTATCTTAATCTATCTCTTTCAGTTACTTTTACTCTACACACTTTATTGATGGTATATTGTGTAGAACTCTCATACTGTAGAGATAGAACCCTATCCTTATATGACCAATGTCCATCATGTTGGTTACCATCAAATATTTATGAAATAAATAACTTCTCATAATTATCAATACATCCTTTTATTTTATTAAATCACATACAAACTCATAATGATATTTCACATGAATCACATTATAGAATAATTTATTTATTTTCTAACAGTTTTACCCTACATACTTGAGTAAGGTGAACCATTATATAAACAAATACATGATTATATTTGTGTTTTTTTAAAAAAAAAGGAAGAAAGTAAAATAACAATTTCCAAACTAATTATTCTTATCCTATTAACATTTTACAATCGATTGTAAATTATTTATGATGATTAATTTTTCTTTTTATTATAATAATAAATAATTAAAAGATAATACAAATATTAATAAAAAAACCACAGTTTTTACTAGTTTCTTCTTTTAACTAATTAATTTATTTTTTCGCGTAATTCTTATCTTCTTTTTTTTCTATTTTTTGCCTCTATTTATTTATTTTTTCTCACAGGCACAGGAATCATAAAGCTAATCATATCCACTGATACTGGTTCTGCCGTAAAGAGAGGCTTTTAGTGCCAAAAATGACTTTGTGCCAAGCCAATAAGTCTCGGACGTATGCACACAACAACAAAACATAACATAAAATGAGTCATCACAGAACACCTATTTTCACACGTAGGATCTAGGCTGCACACTGGTCGGGTCTGAAAAACAAACGGAACGAAACTAAGATTTATGGAAAAGTGATATAAAATTAGTGGTCCATGAAAAAGAAAAAAAAATGATATATTTTTATAAAAAAATGTTAAGATTTTTAAAACTTATATTGTGATTCATCATATTGCTTAGTGGTGATTGAAAACCTGTTTTAAAAATAACAATTTTGTTCTTCAAGATTTTGGTTCTGATGTTTTTTACAATTTATTGAAAATCTTTATCTTTGTTTCTTTAATAGAAGTCACGTGTTTCCGTGTATAATTTTTTTTTATATATAAAAGTTATGCTAGTATGTCATATTTATGTCTAATTTTTCTGTCTAACTGTTTGTTTTTAAATTCTTAATAAAATATGAAAATTCATATAGTTTAAGTGTATGGATTCATATGTTTTTGAAAAAAGATTGAAAGTGATTCACCTATCTAATACAATTCGTTAAATTTTCGTTACATTAGGTTGACTCACTAGACTTTACATATTTAATCTTTTACTTTTAGCAAATATGTTTTTATTAAAAATTAAATTAAAAATAAATAAAAAAATCATTTTTAAAATCATATTCTAAAAAAAAAAAAAAAAAAATCACATGTTAAGGTCAAGTGGAATTAAATGAGATTCAGCACATAATACTTAACTTAATCAAAATATAGTTCACTTAAATTTAATCAAACTAACTTAACAATATTTTAAGTTTTGCAATCATCATGAAGATATTATTTATTTTTATTGTTTAAAAAAATACCATTTAAGAGTAAGGATACTTTTTTAGTACAGTTCACTCTTTCTGTGTTAACATTATGTATTCAAACTAATATTTTTTTATTATTAATTATATTAATAAAGGGTTTGTGTTTGTGGGTACAATACTCTAATTTTGAAGGAAAATTTGTAATGTATGATCACATTCAATGTAACATCGTAAGGAGGTTAGATATGGAATCTTGAGGAGGTTAAATATGGAATTGAGAATTTTAAATATGGAAAATTAAAAATAAGATGAATTTATAATATATAAGTGGAAGTAATTTTAATTATATATATATATATATATATATATATATTAAAATGAATTAAACTTAAATTCATTAGATAATACATATTTTATCGAGTTTTGACGAGCCTTTCATAGTATCTATTATGATATTGCTATTGAATTACAGACACATGAACAACGTATGAAATACCGCTGCTAGAAGTTCCCTTATGATTCATGAAATCCAAAATCTTCCCATGCAAGAGAAGTGAAATGTTCTCATATTCCCTTAGTTAATCACATACCTTTCTGTTTGGGAAGTAACATTCACTATTACTACAAGCCATTTCAGAATATTTGGAAAGCATTCGTAATGATGTGATTGTGGAGTGTGGAAGACTTTGAGCATTCTGTATCTCAAGACTTTGAGACGACTTCCGCAGTCACTTCAACGTATATAAAGAAATTCTAGCAAGTGCTAATTTGACTTTAGAGACAAATGACATGCGCAGACGCAAATAGCTATGCCTACTAGCCTTCTAATCTAAAATATTATCTTAATAATATACCAAACATAGAAACAGTGGAAATAATATTTTTTATAATTTAAAAAAATTCTAATGTTCGACATAATTGATAAAATATAGAAAGGAGTATAGAAGATTTTACATCATATAAAGATATACTTAAATTATAAAAATTATAATATATAGATGAACGTAGAGGGCTTTCTATGTATAGTTCACAAATGAATTGCAAAAACGATATGCTCCATTTCATCCTCTATTTTTTTATTACTTATTGACATAATGATAAAATGGGTGATTAAGCATATATCATAAATTTATTTGTAAATGCATTTAAACAAGATTAGTCTCAGGTAGACCGAATCACAAGACGTGACTCAAATACCATATTAAGAGCACCATCAAATAGTCACACATAGTCAAGGTATAAAATCACTTTTTAGGAGAGAAAAAAAAATAAAGCTGCATAAGAAGGGAGCCTTTAAAAATGTGTATTCATTGTAGTCCACATGCAATAATAGTTTATTTGATACGAATAGTTCAAGATAACAAGTATCATCAATAATATTTCTTCATATTGGTGACTTGTTTTAGAGAAGAAAATTACCATACCAACCTCGTTTTTTCTATATCCTGAAGTGGCTTCATTTTGTTATATAAAAAGTTCCTGACACAAAATCCTGCCAAACAGACAAAAAGTGAACCACTTGAAAGGCCTAAATGATCAACTCATTTTACATCCGTCTGAAGAGGACATTGCAGGAACTCCATTTTTGTGTGGACTTAATTCCTTCTCATGACATAAATCAAACTCATATATTCACATTAACCAATCAGTTATGTGAGGAAGACAACAACTTTTTCATCTCGAGTACCACTTGTGCTGGTCCTTTTTAATTCTGTGAATTGAAATTCCATTTAAAAGGAGAAATAAGTAAAAGAAGAGAAAAAACTAAATAAATAAATAAAATATAGACCGACAGATTTTCCATACTATTATTATTCAATCATAAACCTAATGTAAGTTGTAATAAGTATCATTTCTTATTTATAATATAAAAACTTTTAAAGGAGAGGAAAACTTAACAAACATTAAGATATATAATTATTGATATTTATCGATAATCGAATTTACATTTATAATTATTAGAACAGGAAAAAAATTAACATATATTGAGATATATAATTATTAATAACTATCATCCTAAAATAAAAGTGATATGTGATTAAGTTACTCCACAAATAAAAGTGTCAAATTATTATAAATTTATTTATTCATCAAACTAAAACATAAATATAAAATCATGTGCAGTACATAAAACAAATATTTAAGAGATCAGGAATAAGATCAAGTATAGAAAGATATAAACTGTTTGATGCGTTACACTGAGAATATTAAGAATCCCTCTGATTCATAAGGGCATGGATGTGTTTAGTTCATGTGGTGGAGCACAGGCCACTCAATATCATAAGTGTGGGTAACCTGGGTCACATCAGAAGAAGTCAAATGTTGCAGGAAATAAAAGATGTGTGCACTTCTAATTCTCTCTTAGTATAAGGCTGTTAAATTACTAATTCCTTTTGTAGCCTCCAAATTCCCTAGAAAGCACACTATAGCTAAGAGATCATTAAGCAGCTAAACATGCAGTTTGAAGATCATACAATTATCACCTATCAACAGGTTACTCCATGCATGATTTGTGGTGCAATCTAGAAATCATGCCTCTGTCTCAGGGATTTCACATATTAAAATTAAAACTAAAAAACTCTTCAAAGGGATTTCACCTTTTTAAGAAATAATTGGGGGCATTACAACAGACACAGAGGATGACTTCACCGACATGTGTATAGTTTCTTCATGTATGAACTGTTCTTGGGATACGAAAAGATGTTTATCAAGCTTAAAATAATGAAGTATCATGTTAACTAATCGATTCATTATGAGATAGTTTTATATAGTTCATCCCAGGTGGCCAGTTTGTCCCTAGGCTTGTTCCTTAAACTTCCAAGCCTCCTTTCTTCAGAGTCTATCTTTTCCCAATCACTGAATGAAACTATTCTGACATTTCTATCATGCAGAAGCTGGAGAAGTCCGTCCCTGCCTGGTTTTGGCAAGGCTGATGTTGGAATCAACCCTCCGTTTTCAAGGTCTTCGGATATGCTCGAAACCTATCATGTCAATATGAGCAACACTTACATAAGTAATTTACTGAACAAGTACAAGACATTTTACTATAACTGATTTCACTATCATCTTGCTACTTGTCAGTTAAACTGGTATGGGAATGGGAATAATATGTATATGATAGACAAGCAAGAGATACATACAGTTTCTTCCGCACAATACAGGTTTGTGGCAATAATTCCAGTTGGTCCTCTCTTCAGCCAGCCACATACATACAAGCCCTTTTCAGGGACTAGAGGATCTGAAGGGTCACTCAACACTCGACCTCTATCATTTGGAACTATACCTGAAAGGTAGCCATCATATATACATGACTATGAGCTCCATCCACACATCATGTTCCTTGGCATGTCTGGAAAATTCCCATCTAAATATTTTTTATAGAGTCATTCATTAACAGAATGAGAAAGGAGACACAGGAATGTTGGGAATCCGCCAAAATCCTAAACCTAGAGTTACAATGAGAAGAATGGAGAAAACAAAAATAAATAAAAATATACCAACACAGGAGCAACAATCCATTTACTGGACCTGTCTAGGAACACCCTTAAAAAACAAAACTACACAAGTGAAACACAAAAGAGCAATTAGCATGAGTTAAGCCATCCAAGCCAAGTACTGTTTTATTGTCATTTAAAAACTTCTGATATACTGATAAGTCTGAAATGACCACGGTGAATCCAACAACTATTGAAAAAATACCTGCTATTATCAATCAAAGTCACATTTCCTGTGACCAATACCACTGAACAAAATCATGCCATTAAAAACCAAGAAAAAAACACTGAAGACTATTTTCAGGAGAGTATAAACTTCTTCTAAGACTAATAATAAAAAAATATTGTAAGCGTTATTCGTTTTCATTTCATTTCCCGTTTGAAACCATAGGATATCACTTGTTTCCAACCCTTGAGGCAGTTAGGTATGACAAAATGTTTCTATTACATTTTTTTTTTCACCTTCAAAAGCAGATTTTTTCTAGAATCAATCATACTTTTAAACAAACTGTTTTAAACACGGCTACTCCACCAAAAATATGTACAATGGATTAATATAAAAAAATAGATGAGAAGTGAATTGATTGAGAGCATCGATTACTCATTCACCTTTCTTATGATCAAAAGGTAAGCCATCAACCGGTACTGATTTGTAACCAATGCTCTTTAGTACCATCCTACAAAAAGCCAGACAGTAGCAACATATTATCACTCTCAACATTTTGTGATAACAATAAATGAATTAAAATCTCAAGAGGCTGCAATCAGTCATTTGAACAGCATAAAAAGAATTTCTTTATGATGTATATAGATTATCATAAAACATGGATCTTTGATTACAGTGCTACCAGCAGAGGGGATTTCACGTCAAGCAATGACAATTAGTAATTGTATATCAGATGATACCCGCATTTTATATCTTCAAACTCTCCAGCACCAATGGCAATCTGTTTACCATGGCTAACACCTGCAATAATAGTTGACTAATCAGCAATTATAAGTAATCCATTACACAATTGAATAGACTACTATGGACTTAAATGTGCTAGTATTTAGCAAAGCTTCAAGAATGGCCTATATTAAGCATTTTAGGAAAGCCCAGTAGTGTACATATTTGCACTTATATAAGAAACTGTGCCAATTTACAACTGTTCACAATATTATATTACATTATCGCCAATATTCTAAAGGTCTAATTTCAAAGTAAAAAAGTAAATATTTGGACAAACAAAAATTACCTTGAAGAACCGTCTTCTCAAAGTGCACGCCAGAAACATGGCCAGCTCTGTCTTTCGACTCCCGAAAATCATTTGGCTTACGGAGGAAGACAAAATGGAGCTCACGCTGGTTCAAACTAGTATGTTTAGGTTTCGACCTAGCAGCCTTAGATAGCAACTCGTGAACTCTTCTCTGTATTCGGTTACTCTTAAGTTCTTCCTTTGCCAAGTGACAGCATCAAAACAGATATAAGATACCATAAGAGAAAAGGAATCAACATTTTCTTAATTAGAAAAATAAGAATTTAGAAAACATATGGTACTTCGGGAATCCTAGTATTTTACGTTTTGGGGTGAAGATGATTGAACCAGTGATTAAAGAACTAAAAGTAGATTCATCTTATACCTCATCAACTGAGGTTAGAAGTAGATCGGATTCCTGAATGAAAACATCAACATTATGAGTACCTGTAAAATAGACATAAAGCTTCAGTTAGCATCATGTGGGACAGAAATAGCATGTAACTCGTAATATATGACAATTTATAAATTAATTGGAAGTAATCGGCACTAATCCACATTAAGATGAGAAACCAATTATAACATTCATTTCAGACTGAGTCCTCAGATTGTAAATGGTTTGGAATCAAAGACCTCTGAGTAACTAGAAACAGATACAAAGTAAGAAGCATTCATATGTATTTGAAAGAAATCAGTAAGAGACTGAACTCATGGAAATCAATGAAAGTTGGACGTGGACAAGCAAGGTAATTACTGGGGATACAAATTAAGAAAGTATTAGTTTACAAAGGAAACTTTCAAGTCTAAAGCATTATGAAGTACACCATATAGCCAAGGCATACCCTTTTTCAAATAGTTCCATAGAACAAAACCAAAACCAAATCAAAGTATCAAACAAATACGTACAAGAAAACCAGATGGCTAAACTAACTTGGTATAAGAGTTGAAGCAGAAGTTACCAAGAATTTCACGTAGTTCTTTTGCAGTACAAGCTGCTTGTGCTGGACCACGTCTTCCAACCAAGTAAACCACCCTGCAATGTTGCTTATATTACAGACAGGCAACATACGAGATATCAATAAGATTATCTGGTTACTTCAACCAATGCAACTAAAAACCTGATAGAGCTCTCCTCTAGGGTAGCCAACGCATGACTGGCAATTTCAGTTGTTGCTAACTCAGTGGTAGGTCGTAAAAGAATCCTTGCAACATCTAAAGCAACATTTCCCTGAAATTAAATAAAACCTTAAATCCAAGTTAAAGTTATATCTATATATATTCGGGAATATTCATCTTCACATCACAAGTATGTTCCTTAGTCTAAACATTCATTACGATGTCTTTTTTCTAGAAAGGAACGAATACAACAGAATAAATAAAAGTACCTGACCAAGGATTACAGCTGTATCAGTGGTCTTTAGGTCTGGCTCAAGATTTTGTCCATCTGGGTGACCATTATACCACCAAACAAACTCCCTAGCAGAATGTATCCCTTTCAAGTTCTGAGAAAGAGAAGAATATTAAAAATCATTGAAATAGGAGTAACTCAAACTATCAGCTAGCATAGCCATCACATAAAAAAATGAACATTAACCCATTGCTTATACCATTGGAACACAAAAAACTCTAGCAAATTCAGGAAAAAACGTAATAAATCAAGGTTACCTCCCCTGGAATACCTAGACTTCTATCACTTTCAGCACCATATGCAAGGACAACCTGCCCAAGTTCATAAACTGATTATTGAAAAGATGGTACAACTGACCAATATCTAAATCAACATGTTGCCATTAACACACTAAATCCAGAATCAGAGCCTCACCACATGATACAGCTCACGTAATTCAGAGAGAGAAATGCTTGATCCAAGGGTCACATTACCCAAAAATGTGCATCGTTCATGTTGTGCCACCCTTGAAAACTGGTTGATGACAATCTGTTGCAAGTTTTCTGGTAAACTAAGCTCAATGGTGTTACTCTCACCAAAGAAAATATCGAAACCCCCAGCACCATAAAGTAAAAATAATAAGTTTTTGAAATATTTCTTCAGTAAACCTCAAAATTCATCCTTGAAAAATTTGGAAGCTGGAACAGTAGTTCCTAGCAAAAGCCCCACTCTAGACCCTAAGAATCACAAATCATAGCTATATAAGTCCACATAGACCTGACAAATTAATCCCTCACAATCACAACACCAAATATATAGACATCACATATTCAAATTTCTGCAGTGGTTAGAATTGTTAGAATAAGTTGTCTTAAGTAGAATTTGTTGAAAAGTTGAGTGTTTTGTGCTGTACTCAGTTCCTAGATATGTCCTTTCCTATTCTCTTCTCTTCCCTCTCATACATTGTATTTGATATCCCCGAAGTTATTATAAATTTGAGAACCTAAGAGGGGAAATTACTCTCTCAAATTCATTCCTTATTCTTTTGTATTTTTCTTGATTAGAATCATACATTTATACAATCAAGTATCGGAGTATTGGAACCTGAGAGAAGGGAAAGTACTCTCTCAAATTCACTCCTTATTCTTTTGTATTTTTCTCAAGTAGAATCATACATTTATAAAATCGGAGTATTGGAACCATTGGAAAAATATTGGACAGCTCATATTAATCTAGTAAATCGAACTTAAAACACACATTCAAGATTTGAGTTGTTCATTATTCATCCAAAAGATCCAATCTACTGACGGTGTGAACACACGACTCTCCCGATTGCACAAATTCGGTTTGATCAGGGATTAGGCTGAAAATTCTGCATTTTAGGAACTACTGTGGTCTAGGGATTTTACTCCATTTGTTTTTTTTTAACTACAACACCAAAACATCTAAATAGCCACAACGCAACATAACTAAGAACTTCTTTTTCCTCCCCACTCCCTTGCAGCCAAAAAAAACTCCCACTAGCATCACATACATTATGAAAAACACCAGTGCTAATGAATTTTGAACAAAAGAATGGTGCAAGAAACAAGAATGGACCTTTGTTTCAGGGTGATCGGGTGCAACACCAGAGCGAACCAACCCAAAAGGTGTGGGTAACCTGTCAATGATATCAACTTGTGCTTGCTGGTGCGCCTTCAACATCTACCAAGAACCCCATTCCGTTACAGTTATCCATTTTCAAATTTGAAGACTAAAGATTAGGGCTTTACCTTTTCGGCAGTGTAGAAACCAGCAGGGCCACTTCCAACTACACACACCCGCAATGGGTTTGAAGAAATGCTCGAGAAGCTCCTACATAGCCACCTTCTAGCCCGAAAAATTGCTAATTTTTGCATTTTATTATCTGTCGGAGAGCGAGAAAAGAAAAATATGGGAAATGAAATACACAAAATGGCGTTCGGTTTTTGCTGCAATGAAGGGTTTTCTTGTTGGGACGGAAATCAGAATCACCTGTGCTTTGTCTCTCACAAACAGAACATCATCGGAGGCGATCCGACTTGAATTGTTTCGGGCCTGGATCAGTATGGTGAAAACATTGTTTTGGGCTCTAATATAGGCCTGAGAGGTCCAATTGTTTAGGTACATCTGTTTTTGGAACATTTCATCATTTATTCCCAAATATCTAAATTAAAGAAAAACATATTTATTCTGGATATTAAATTTAAACTACTTATATTTTTAAAATAAGTAACATATTAAGTTATTGTTTATGTTTTAATTCAACTAAACTATAAAATTAAATTAAATGAAATTTCCATATTTTTTAATTTCCAACTTTTGAAAATATGTTGTTGCGTCTCTTTCAACTATCTTTCTTAGTGATTAAATCACATATTAAGAACAACAAAAATAACACATTTTTTTAAATATGATGTTTTGCGTCTTTCCACTAACTTAGTAATAAAATTATACATTAAAAAAAATCAAATATTTTTTAGAATTAAAGAACTGATTGCATCCGTTTGAAAGTCTAAAAATTTGATTAAAAGTATATGAAGATTTGTTTAAATATATTTGAATGTTGCAAAAGTTTAAGAAAAAACTATAGACCTGATCAATTCGTTTAAAACTTTTAATTTAACAATTACATTGTTGAAATTCAATATAACTCCCCCTCCAACATTCGATTCTCTCTTTATTTTCAAAGAAGGTTGATTAATTTATTCCGTTATACATTTTTGAAGTAAGATCTTTTAAATTTTCAAGTGTTATATATTTTTTCTATCCAATTTTTAAGATGCAAAAATATAATCTTTATGATCAAATTATCGCAACATTTTTAATTCGATTGATAACATAGCCAACCCATTTAATTTGAAACACTAATAATCATAACTAAGATTTGTTAGAAATAACACATGTGATTGTGCAGCAGGAAGGAAGGAAGGAGTGGTACATGAAAACATCTGAAACAGAGCAACATTGGCATCTCCGCATAAAACCCCTTTCCCATCACATCCAATGAAAAGGACTCACGTGTTTGTAACAATTGATAGGAAAAACTTCTTCAGAAGAAAAATAAATACGTGGTTGTTTTAGAATTTTGTATTTCATTTTATTTATGTCATTTTAGATATATGTTAACGTTAATTTTTTTTTATGTGAAACAACCAACAAAATCATCACACTTTTTACTCTTTTATTTTTTTTTTCTTTCTTTCTGCCTTTTACTTCCTTTCCTAATTCAATTAAGCGAATGATGGTAAAACCCAGTGCGAGATATCTATGAATTGAATGGTTTTTGTTAAGTTGACAAGTACATAAAATTTAAACGTTTTTCTTCCTTCGAAAAACACACTTTTTTATTAACCCAACACTTGCTTCGTCAAGTTACTAAGACTCGACCTATTTCAACAGTCTTAACCTTTGGTAGGGATCGAAATCAACTTTCAATTAAACGTATGCCTTGCAACGTCTACTTTTGTTGTCGTTTTTTAGCTTTTCCATAATGAAAGAAAAGTGATTCCATTCAAGAAAAAGATAACTAAATCGAAAAGCTAGTGCACGGGTTTAACGAGAGCATATACTGCCTTTAGCAATGTTATACGTATGTTACACGAGATCATCAAAGTTAATAAACTCAACATTTTCTTTTACAATTAATAACCTTTTAACGTCAATCCAAGTCGCAAGACAAAATGTCCGTATAAAGGGCACACACGTACGTATACATAAAGTGCATGCAAACACCTACGTACATGTATACCTTTTTATCGGTCAGGTTTAACAAAAATTTGGTTTAATTTATTTATTTTTTTCATTTTCTCCTTGATTTTTTAAATTAAGTGATTGGAGCGTGGAGTTGGTGATGGATTGTCAATGTCACGAATGACGTGAGCATGACGTAGTAATTAGCATGTTTTAAAAGCCATGATAGAATATTAAAAATGTGTGGCTATGTGAATTTAAGAGTTAAAAAAAAAAGAAAAGGCAAGAAAAATAATTAGAGGATGGACCCGATGTTGATTTTGGAATAGGAGATTTATTCTTTAAAAAAAGTGAGAGGGAAAAAAAGGTGTAATTTTTGTCTTTTTGCTTTATATGTATAGGAAAGAAGACAAAGTGGGCCATGGAATAGGGCCCACACCACTAAGATTGAGTAGTGTGTCCAAAAACTTTAACACTGTCAAACATTGAAAAGCCCAAATAGAAAGGAGTTCCCTTTGTATGGAACTCTTTCCGGACTATTACAGCCAACCCGGGCCCACAAACCGCCTATCTCACCTCCTTAACTACTTTTTCAGGTCAATCTCTTTCTACCTTTTTTTTATTTAAAAATTATTTTTTATTGCAATAAATTATAATAATTTGAGTCTAAAACAAATTAAGGTTCAGTAATGAAAACACTTGGATACATAACAAGATTTTCACGAGCTACATCACTAACAAAATTAAAACTTTTGTCTTTCTAGAACACGAATCTAATCCTTATTAATTAGACAAACCTTTATTGGTATTTTTATAATCTAGATACCATTATTGTAGAGCGTGTGATTCAATTACTATGGGTTGGCATGAAATTATTGAAGTATAAATAATAATTTTTAAAGCCTTTGCACAAATCAGTTAAATGGAGAAAACAGATTTAACACACGTGCTAATAAATCTAGATGCTAACCTTCCCAGTATCTTTTCACGCGAAACAAGTGAAAAATGCAAGTGTAAGGTTTCCAAATCGATGAGAGAATTAGGCTAGACACGTGCAACATTAAATGAAAATAAAATATAGGAAAACTTAATTAATGTATTTCATATTATATCAGTACTACTAAAAATAGAAGTGAGAACAAAATTATTTATGAAAATATTTAAAGTAATGGCAACAGTGTGAAAAATATAAACTTTTTTTTACCGATAAAACAAATATTTTTTTAATAATATACTTGTTGGGTATAAATATAAGAGTCCATGGGCCTTGGCCCATTCTCTTCTTTTGTTTTCGTCTTTCTTATTCTCATTTTTTCTTTTGGTTTCTTTTTCTTATTCTATTTTTCCTCTCTCTAACTTTCCTCCAAATTGTAATTTTTTCAAAATTTCTTTACTCTTAAATTGGAAATGTTTTGCATTTTTAACTCATTGTATGTAGAGAGATATGCTCTAAACTAATGCAATATTTGATGTAATATTTTTTTGTTGTTGTTTTAGTGATAGGTCTTAGCGTATCTACATCTTTGTGAGTATCCGTCTCTCTTTTACGTATTGCTTTATCTACAAATAATGATGAGGTATAGAAAGTTATATAATATTCCTTTCTGAATTACGATGTATAAATGTTTTTAACTTTTCAATATAGTATTTAGAGATAATTGAATTGGATTTGGTATTGTTGGTGTTTTTATAGGTTTTAGATTTGAATTTGGGTTTAACATTATTATATTAAATGATATTAGTGTCATATGCCAACTATATTTTATGTGAGTTATTTTATGAATTTTTTAAACTTTTTGAATAATTGAATTAGGCAGTTTCAAATTAAAATTGGTTTTGGAAAAATTTTAAAGAATTTTTTATTTTGCATGATCTTCTTTATAGACATTATCCATATAATCATAATTCATTCATTCAGACTTTATACGTGGAACAAATTCTGATGCGTTTAACGAATTTGGTAAATTGGTTTAATAGATAAGATTACACTTAAGGTAAAGTAATTAAAATAATTTTTTTTATTAAATTTGCCCAGTAAATTGTATTGCGCTCAACTAATTTATTTTATTTTACTTAGTGTGTTTCAATTTAGCTAAATGAATTGAAATTACTATAAATGTTTTATTTATGTTTTTTGGACATAAACATTGAGAATTTATATAATAATTCCAACTAATTTGTCGTATAAAACTCATAATTAAATTGTTTGAAGTTGCCTATGTAGGTTATGTTGATTGAGATTGTTACTCAAAATATTAAACACAAAATTTATTAAAATAAGATTTTTTTTTTTTTTTACTGATAGTTTAAGTCATCTATTACATGAAAAAATATATGGAAAAAAATTAATTAATTTAATTGATATTATATGAGTGAAGTCGAAAATAAAAGTGAGATAGATTTTTCAGTCATTAAATATTAAAAGTAGTAAAAAATGAAAAAATGTGAAACTTTTTATAATAATATAAATACTTTTTATTTAATGAAATATTATTATTTTTGAATAAATTGTTATACAAGGTGACTTTTTGAGACTCATAAAAAACTCACTATGTTTTAAGACTAAAAAAGGTTTAGAAATTGCATATTCTTTATAAATATAATACATAATGGTATTATACTTTTTCTTATCGGCTTACTTTTATGCCACATATTGACCGGATGAACAGTTGCAACTTGCATAATTTATATTATTGTTTTTGGTGATAAATAATTTACATTAATATTATGATTAAAAATTATTTCATATTTTTATTAGTTATATTTGATTATCTTATATTTAATTTTTTTTAGTAAACGTAAATGGAAGCTATGGTCAAATTATTATGCAAGCAAAATTAAAGAGAATGAAAAGTTTATACATGAATTTAAGAAAAAGTTATCCAAAAGTAAGACTTAAAAACTAATAAGAAAAATAAAAACACCCTATTGGGATTTACATTCCGGTGAGTATAAAAAAAAAAAATGCATCTTTTAACTACAAAATTAAAATTTAATTAAGAAATTGGGACAGTAAAACCCGCAGATGATAATTTCATCAAAATAAATATTCAGGATTCCATTTCTTTTAACACGTTTTCCCTTTCTTTTACTCCACGACCATTATTAGATCAGTATAAACTAAAAATCTTTTAAAAGGCATCCCTTTAATTAGAAGTCACCTGTGAGACTCTTTTGATCTTTAACTTTACTTTAGGATTAAGCCTCATATGGTATAACATTCTCATCCGTTAATATTATTCAATACATATATTTAAAAGATTAAAATTGTGATTTAAAATGGTATGAAGCATGCCATAAATATTCGGACATTTTTAAGGAAATATTTGGCATAATATAATTGAAGATAGATTAATTCAATTAATTTGGATGAAAGAAATCATCGTTAAGAGGGGAATGCTCTAGAAAAATAATAAAATTCTTCTAAAATCTTAGTCATACACAAAGTTGGAGGATACTTGATATTACTAATATGCACCCAAAACTCGATAACAATTATAAATTATTATGTCATAACTAATTTTATTTTATAAAAAGGAAATGTCAAATTAATTGATTAAAGATTAATTTAGATGTGAAATATATATATATATATATATATATATATATATATATATATATATATATATATATATATATATATATATGTGTATATATATGTGT
>Ga0099825_1003957_pt1 | contig 19606 bp, 4 predicted proteins | sample SiratroredBW_FD_76838 | JGI IMG/M metagenome (GOLD analysis project Ga0099825, IMG submission 76838) | Root nodule microbial communities of legume samples collected from California, USA - Siratro red BW | ecosystem: Host-associated > Plants > Roots > Nodule | place: USA: California | collected... | reverse complement strand
GGATGATGTGAATGGTGGATGCAAGCACAAGATGGGGTATTTGCCTTTTGGGTTTGGAGGGAGAATGTGTGTTGGTAGAAATTTGACCTTCATGGAGTACAAGATTGTGTTAACCCTTCTTCTTTCTAGGTTTACTTTTAAGGTTTCCCCTGGTTACAAACACTCACCATCTATTATGCTCTCCCTAAGGCCAAGCCATGGTCTTCCACTCACTGTTCACCCACTTTAGAAAATTTAACTCAAGTTTACAAAATTTAACATTGTAGGGGATTAATTCCCACCAACCTCCTTTTGGTTCTTGATGCTCCTTCAAAATTTAGTGAGAATTTTGATTTTACAAGCTGAAATATCTTTTGATAAGATCTGTGTACTATTGATCCTATGTACTTGTGATTTGTCTATGAATATATTTGTATAGATGGGAATCAGCCAGCTCATTCGATATAGATCTCTACATTATATTATATATACAAGAAAGCTTTAGGAAGGAAAGGGTATGAATCAAATAAGAAAAAGGGTACACACCAGGAATTAAAACTATAGCACGTGAAATTCGCTTCAAATTTATAAGCACTTCAGATGAAATGTCGACCACTATCTAAAGAACATATAATTCTTCCTCAAATAAAGATCATATATTATTCATCAAACTAATTTTAATTTTACGAATAATAATGTTATTAATTTTACTATTCATCAAGTAAAATCCTAAGTCATTATATTATATTATATTAAAACTATATAAGCACGTGAAATTTGCTTCAAACGCTTGCTGTGATTATGAGAACTTCAGATTAAATTTCGACCACCATCTAAAGAACATAATTCTTCCTCAAGTAAAGATCATATATTATTCATCAAAGTAAAATGAATAGAGAAGAATATGTTATGTGTAAAACGAATATATTTGCAAAAGAAGACAGATTGTTATAGTGGTAAAAGTTCACAGTTTATGGGTTTAACTTAAGTTATACCAAAGTTTAACCAGTAATAATAAATCATATGTTTTTAATACTATTTTATATATTGAAAACAAATTAATATAACTTATAAAATATTAAATATATATTTAAATTAATTAAAGTTATCAAAGTATATATCCTACATGATAAAAATTAAATGAATAATTTAATAATAATTTTTTACTCGTAAATCTCATATATATGAATCTCTGGCTCCTAAAATTGGTTTGGCTGATGTTTCTCTCTCAAGCTAATGATTGGAGTAATAATACTCAATTGAAGTGGATTCAGTCGTCTACTAATAATAATGTTCTCCAAATAATAAAATTCATATTTTGTTAATTATCCATGTAGCATTGGTTTAGGAATGTGATTCTTTTTACAACAAAAAGTGAAATATTAGCACTATATTTTGTAAAATATTTTTAATACATGCATATAAAAAATTAACATATAGTAAATGTAACGTGAATTACTCAACCTTAAAATACTTTTAAAACTATTAAATTTAAAAAAAAAAACTGAGGATCGATAAGTTCTTCTAAAATTATGTTTAGAGTAATTTCATATTTTTTACTTCCCGTCTCTATATAATATAAATATCAGTTGATACCAAATTTCAAACTTTTCCGCTTACGACTTAAAAGTTATATATATTATAAAACAAATAAAATAAACTATATACATAATTCTTATAACATGCAAATAAAAATCTAGTTGTTGCTTCAGTGCACTGCACCAACTACTATTTAAAACGAAAATATATATTGTCGGACAATAAACTAACAAATTTTCAATTTGTATTAAATTTTCCATACACGATAAAACTACAATAAGTTTAATGAGTCTATTTAAAAAAAAGTTATTTAATATGTTTTCTTAATGTACTTATATTATACAATAACTTATGTTTAAGTACTTAAAACTCAACAAAATATTTGAGTTTGGACACTAATTCAATAAATTCATTCATTCATAATTATGTGTTTGATGATATTTTAATCATGATTAATAATTTAAAAATGAAATAAATAATTAATTTACAAGCATTATTTATATCCCAAACGAATAAGAATCATCGTAAGTCACCATTTAGCTATTTTTAATTTTTCTGTTAAATTTTTTTATATTATAATTTAAAAAAGTTACCATTCACATGTCTGAATAAATATAATATATGAAAATAGTAAATCATAATAAAAATCTGAACACCACATTGTAGAAGAAAACATAAAAAATTACTAGCAATGTATAAAACAAATTACTAGATACATATGAAAAAACAAAGTTTATCTAATAAGTCAAAAGTATTAATATGCTCAAATTAAGAAAAAAGGTATATATATATATATATTAGTACGTGCTTATATAAATTTTTATCATTACTTTAAAATACATTAATCAGCTATAATAAATCATTATACCGATCATATAATCTGTCAGTGTATTTCAACTAAAAAAAGTGAATACATATATTTGCAAATGCATAAAGATAAATAGATAAATGCACATATATAAACATATATATTAAGTAAAAAAATTGTATCAAACAATAAATAAAATCTAAAGTATATAATCTTATATAAATAATCAAAATCATGCAATAAGTTTTATGAAGTGATGATTATAATGATTAAATAACTTTACTCCCATAGGTGCAATGATATTGACATTGGATAAGGTAACCCAACAAACCAGTGAATGCTGTAAGGTGAGTAATCAATGGAGATTTTTTTTTTTTAAAGGGTTGAAGAATCTCTCAGATGCTCTAATTTATTTAATTTATTCATAGTTGATTAAAAAAGAAAAACAAACCAATGAATGCATCAACGTGATTAGAGCACCTATATTTTGACATGTATAAATATAATCTATATTTATTTGACATCTAAACAAACTCTTTTATTATAATGTAATATTTTATTCTAAAAAATAATTTTAGGATGCTTGTATTTTTAGAATAATAATATTAAAAAGTATTTTCCTAGGAACTAGCATCACTGCAAGCTCATTGCCACCTCATCTGCAATCTCCAATGCTATATGTGCTAAGCACCCATTTTATTTTATTTTTTGTTCTTTATTAAAAAGTAGAGGCTCTAATTAGAGGATATAATTCCTATGAAACCCATCCCCTCTACACTCATATTCTCAATCTTTGAATTTAGAACTTTCTCTGTTAAAATTTTATCAATAATAATCAACAAATTAAAGTTCCCTTCTCTACATTATCAGAAATAATATAGTTGGTGCAAATTAAATTAGGCTTGGAAAAATGTGCCAAGACTGCTGTCAAAATTCATATTCAATCTAATACTAATTAATTAATTTAGTGCTCGTGGTCATATTAATATTATACTAGCTAGTTTACAAAATATAAGTTTCTTGAACCTTTATTGTTAATGAATTTTTACAGTTTTTCCAAATATGATTGAATATCTGACATCTAAAATGACTAAGTCATAATATATATCTTTCAAGTTTGTGATATTGATTTATATTTAAAGTTTAATATTAGATTTTATGTATATTATTTTAAATTTTTTTAAATCATGTTATTTGAAAAAAATAATTTTTATATATGTATATATGTGTAAATATTTTTAAATTAATATTTTGAAAAAAATAACGATAAAAAATAAAATCGAAATATAAAACCATATAAATATTTTATAATTATTTTTCTTTAATTCCCTTTTATCCTTGAACAACTTTGGTTAGACAGCTAGAAAAAGACATGAAAGAAGTAAGAGATTCTCTGCTGTGAAAGGCACAGTTCTCATTCATGCAGAGTTTCTATCCTTATGCTTCACACTTCCTATTTCACAGTTTCCAATAAACCATGTGCCCATCCTTGTTGACCTAATTTCAATTATTTGAACATGGACCATCTTCCCAGTCACTTTTAGAATTAGCTTTGTGATACTTCTGATTGCAGCTTTAAAAATGATTTTATATTTAATTATACCTTATTGTTTATTTTGAAGTACGGTTATGTCATTCTATGTCGTACTAATTTAACTCAATTATGAATTAAAAATGAAAGTAGCAGCAAAGATTGAATATAAATGGTTTTAGTTTTATAAAAACAAGTGAACATTAACAATATTAAAAAAAAAAAAAAACTTTGTCCCCGTCCACATAAAAAAGAGTGTGCATAAAACAAAGAGTGAATTGTGAAAAATTTAAAACAAGATTCACGCATGCATATAATGTTAATGAAAAAGCTCACACGGAGTCTTCTGATCCGTGTTGAATGTTCATCATCACCTACACGTAGCATTGGTCAATCTCTTATATTCTTAAGTGGGATTTGATCCAATCCACAAAAACTAAAATGTAATAAAAATTCAAATAATGAAATATGTAAAATTATGCATATATGAGTGCTGGGTGGGTGTGTGTGTTTGTCCTTGTCAACGTGTAATGATACATAGAGCACAAAAAATAAAGAGAAAAAGTGTGAGAATGAATGAGAAGCCATGTTCTGATAGGCTAATGTTGTAGTGTTAATAATTGTTACTATATCCTTGTGAAGTGATTTCATAGATTTTGATATGCTTACGTCGTATAGGGTTTAATTTATGTTACTGTTCCTTCGATAAAAACTATGACAAAACCCAATGTCATTTTCAATAAAACTTAAGTCCACTATTTTTTGTTTCGTATGAAAAGAAAGGCATCGATATTTAGTTTGGCTAAGGAGCACTGAAATGTTTTCGAGAGGCATTTTGACAAGGGTCACTATTAGCTTCACTTCTACTTGTAGAATGGAAAATAATATATAATCTTTCCTATTTTAGGTTTATGGGAGTGTGAACAAAAACAAAAATAAGAGAGAGATGAGATAAAGAAAAAGTGAGTGCATGCTTTTAGAATAGAATATTCCTTCTTGGCTCTTGGCTGAGATTTTCTTTAACCCGAATAAACCAATTTAAAGGTCTGTTTCATTGGCTATGAATGAATCTTATTTATACTTGTTTAGTGTATTAGTTGGTACTTAGTTTGAGGAGACTGTAAAATTGAACGGGATCTGTGTTTGGTTGGATGAGTAGAACCTTTCTTTGCTTTTAGAAAAATGAAAACTATGTTTGGTGTATAAGGGAGAAAACAAATGTAGAAAAGGAAAGAAAGTGTAGAACTTGAGGATGAAAAAACACTTAAAACGAAAAGAATTTCATGACATAAAATTTCCATGCATCAATGATAAGATTTGCCTAGAAAGTACCGTGCAATCCATCAATGCACCAATGATAAGATTTGCCAAGAAAGTACTGTACAATACAAAAGATAATGGGTTATGTCTTTTATATACTCGATTATAGTTTTAATATTTACTTTTTTATAATAAAATAAGTACATCAAAATAAAAAAAATATTAAAATGATAAATTAAATAATTAAATTATTCTAAAATAATTTAAAATTATTTTTTAATTATATTAACATAAAAGATAATAAACTTCTAAATATTTTATTATTTGTGTTTACATAATTAATTAAATTATAAATATAAATGATAATTTATATATAAATATATTATTAATATTTCATTAATATTATTTTTATATTATAATAAATTAAATAACTAAATAATACATAAAATGAAATAATTTAATATAGTAATTTAATATTTACTTAATATATGTTTTTATAGTAATTTTTATTTAATATTTCAAATTATTTTTAAAAATTTATTCTAAAAATTAATTTTAAATATATTAATATAAAAAAATTATTATACTACATCAATCAAATCATCTACCATCTTTCCACTCATTATCCAAATAAGTTCACATTCCACCTTTTTTTCAGAATTTTTATTTGTATATATAATTGATTTGATTGAATATTGATAAATTATTTTTTAATGTAATGTCAAAATTTCCCTTTAGCGTATTTTTTAACATATAAATGTTTTTTGGTTAAACAGAATATTAGTTGAGAAAATGAAAATAAATTATTTGTTAAAATGTATGAATGATTTAAAAGTATTATTTATTATTTCTAGTAATAATTATAAAAAGATTAATTAATTTAAAAAAATGTTATATACAAAGGCAAAATAGTAATTATACCAAATAATCTCCACAAATCCACCACCAAGGACCAAGAATGAAAGCTCGTGGAAAGGGGGCAGAGTGGATATTTTGAAAACCTCAAGGGTGTGAAGAGAAATCATGGAAGTGTAGGAAGCAAAATTCTTTGTAGATTTGTCTCAAGAAACTAGTGGACGGCTTCTTCCTGCACCTCAAGTTACCACTATTGTCTGTTGTATTATTTTGTATTATTGGTAATAGAAAAAGAAAGAGAAACGGAGCTGTGCACAACCTGTGGGAGAGTTTTTCTCAAACGAAAATGCTTTTGAAATTATCTATTCTCAAATTTTTTCGAATCCGAAAATAACTTCCGAAATAAACTATTTCAAAAATATTTTCATTTACAAACAAATTCTTCTAGAGTAGCCCATTATTTTTCAGCAGGTTTTGCCTTATCTTTACTTTCAGCCTCCTTTTCCTACGTGAGAAATATTTCAAAACGTTGTTTAAATTAATTTATCAATGTTTGCAACACTTAATTTTAAATGAAAATAAAAATGATAAGTTATATCAATTATCAATATTTTCGATAACTTGCAAGCTGGAGGAACCCAACCAAAATCCACTAAGAAAACTTACAATACGAAAGTCCACTTTTATCTCTATAATAAGCATAATAAAAATACAAAGAAGAATTCCTTCCACCAAATAAAACCAACTTAGCCAAACTATCATCACATTTTTATTGAATTAACAATATAGGAAAAAGTGATACCTTTTGTCATTATTAACATTCAATGCACAAAGGGCAAGTGGTCGAATGACCAAGTTTTTCAGTTCAAAGTTATTGAATGAGTTGTGTTTTCAAATTAGGAGTGTTATTGAGTTAGATAGGATTTCAACAAAGTCATTACTCAATCTACTAAAAAAAATATTGAGTTGAGTTAAGTTGGATTTTTACATTTTTTTATAAAATTAAATTTAACCCAACTTTCTCTTAAGTAGGTTGGATTGAGTTGAGTAAAAATTTTGACAATCTTTTCTTCAAAGTTGAAAATTGTAAATCTAATTAAAAGATAACACCACATTTATTAAAATTAATTTAAGGTTTTAAGTAAATCAATAGCTCAAGTTATAACTAGATTATCCAAACTAATTCAAGATATAAAAAGAAAAACAAAACAAAATTTATCCATAATACAAGTATATAGTAATACAAGTATATAAATGAATTTCAAGTTAGATTTTGGATTACTCATACTAAATCTATCACTCGACTATTTTGGATTAGATGAAGATTGACTCAATCATAAATGAAACTTAACCAAATCTAGTTGAGTCGGATTAGATCGGATTGAGTAATGAGGTAACCTAATTCAGTAAACACTCCTAATTCAAATAAAAGATTTTTAGCAAATGCTTCTTACTTATATTTCCTTAATAAGGGGTTGCTTCATATTTTTCACTTAATATATACTACTAAATACAACATTTAATATTCCAAACAATAAAGAGCTTAATTGTAAGATCTTAATATTTGGTTACACTTAAATATGGCCAAGCAGTTTGGCTCGGATTAGTCTGAATTCAATGTAATATTTGAATTCGGAGGTATCCAACCAAAAGATAGGTACTAAGAATGAACTATAAACATTAAATAAATAAAAAATGGAAACCACATTAATTATGTAATTGCTAATGTCAAAAGGGATGGGGATGCACCTTGATCTGTGATCCATACCCAAGGATTGTCAGGCACTTGAATGGAAGATTAGGTCCATGTACAATGGAATTACAAGATGTATAAAACAATCATACTTTTTCTCTTTTATTCTTACATAGAAAGAGTATGTAAGTACGGCTGGACAATGAGGGAATAAAGGTAGCTTGATAAAGAATTGAAACTCAAACTTGAACCATCATACCCAAGTCTTAAAACGCAGGCTGATGCAACTGCCAATTGAGCTGGGAGCTTGTTGGAGGAAAATGGTCAATCTAATTTTTGCATGAATGGTTGTCATAGCAATAAATAACCAAGTAAAAGGACAGCTCCTTGCATTGTCGTTCAAAAACTTCACAACGGGCAGAGCCTAGAAAGGGGGCAAGCTTGGGGGGAAACGCACAAGCATCCATTCCCTCTCATATGTACAAAAATGAGTCCATCCAATTTCCTCAAGCAAAGAGAGCTTTAGTTCATAGAATTTCTTTTTGGCAGGCTCGGCATCATCTTGAATGATGTCATTCAGTACCTGAATACAAAGGTTCACATATATGATTAATATAATTTATTGGACACTCCTGACCAATACCATAAGGTCACTAGTTATGGAGCATTAAATATATCCTTTCAAGTGCTTCTAATAAAATTAGGAGTTTGAGCCGGAACTTGTGTCAACAAAATGATTTTTGTGGAGAAAGGAAACCAAAGAATTTGTTAGATTAGAACTTAATAAAAGGGTCACAAATGGAAAAAAACTAACAAAAGATTTTAGCATAAGGAAAATACCTTCAACGCTGTCCCAAGCCTTTGATTACGCCTCTCGTTTGTCACCAACAGGATTCCATATTTTCTACACTTGACATCAACCCATTTCTTCAGTTCATTGAAGTTCTCTTTGAACAAGTCTGGATGAACTTCATCATCCTTGGATTGCTCATCAGTTTTCTCCACATCTTGTTTTTCACCTTCTGTAGCAACCGAAGCCAAGGACTTATCTCCCTCCTTTGACAATATACAAGTAAGTCAACTTTTATTTGATAAACAATAATTAAGTGACACTATATCATAATGGAAACCTTTGACTTATTCTGACATAGTAAAATCATACTAGCCAAATAAGCTCTTCCCAATTCTGCTAAACACAAGCAGGCAAAAATGCAGTTTTACATGGTCTAACATAAGTCCAAAATTGAAAAGAGTAGCATTTAATATTTCATATAACATGACATCCAAGATTTGAACTTAAGAGGGAAAATATAGCTACCTGAGTACAAGGATATTTCCTAATTCTGGTTTAACTAACAAGTATATCTATCTACAAGATCAAATGTTGATTTTATTTGAATCGAGTATGCATTGGGCTCAACTCAGTCCTAAAAGCTACCTCAGAGCACTTTGACTATATACCTAGCCAATATGGGCTCTTAAAACACACTCTTAATGCCCAGGATTACAAATTAGGAGCACGGAGTTTTGCCATGTTAGTGTTGGGAATGGACTAGGCCTAACTGAATCTAAAAAGCTAGATCAATTGGGGAGTCAGTAATTACTCATGGTCATATACCAAGCCAATGAGGAATTATAACAGATCTAAACAGCTACTAGGTTAAACAAGTTTTCAAGATAAACTAACACGGGAAATGAAGCAGGCAGAACACATTTGTCAATGGATAAAACTTAGACCAAGTTCCTTATGTCTTGTCATCAAGTTCTCCAATCAAGAAATAATATTTCTAATGTTTAAAAAACCAGCATTAAAATGTGTCTAGATTTTTAAAAGAACGTCCATGTGTTCTCATTTCATTAGAGCAGTGATGGTAAGGATATAAAGAAATTTATCTGTTTTATTGACCTTTTACGATATCATCTACATGGTACTTCCCTGTTTTGCATATGTGAAGAGTATAACTGTTAATAATGTACGCTCATTGCTTTCAAGAACATAAAAGCTCTAACCTTCAAAGACTCAATTTCTGCCAGTGCAAGCCCCTTTTGGTAAAGTGCCTCTGCCAACTGATCACGGGTTGATTCCATCTCTTTCTTGATTTTCTACAGTGGATTAAAATATCAGTGATTGCCAACAAATCGAAAAGTGAAAATCCATTGTAATAGTAATGTAGTGCCAAAATTCATTGTCTAGTGGAAGGAACTTCCTAAGTAATTAGCTGACGACGATTCTTTCTAACATTTTATACATTATCAGGGTATAGATGTTTGTTTACACTATCCTGTCATCATTTTCAGACAAACAATTACACAACCAACTTCTGTAATTATAAAAATTCAAGTACCAAAATCACAGCAAATCATGTACTATTGAAAAATGTTTTGAACAAATAACAGTCACATGTCATGTCAGTGGAAGGGATAACTAAAAGGATAGGGAATATGGATAAGCACCTCTGCTTCCTCATCTCCTGGATCATTTTTTACTGCAAAAAATTTTGTTAACTCTTCTTTATCAATACTGTTAATAACCTCATCTGCAGCATCAATTATCTGCAAAGTGTACTCACAATAGTCAAAGAACTAGCCTTTTTATATCATTCACGCATTACTAAATTGAACAATATTTTTATCAACTCTAAATAGCATTAATATAACCTTGTAAAGGAAAATCAGAGAGGGGGAAGGGGGGAAATAATAGTAAAACATTTGACTCGAACAATATGTACCTCTTCATGATAAAGAAATTTGTCTTTGATATAACTTCTGGAAACTAAACCTTCTAAAATCTTTGCAAGCAACGGTGTGTACTTTGGATATTCAGTCTGGAAGGAAATATAAATTTGCAATTATTTAATTTTAACCTATAATATAGAGAATGAACACCTGAATACAGTTTTGAATAACACTAAAACAAAATATATATATATATATATATATATATATATATATATATATATATATATATATATATAGAGAGAGAGAGAGAGAGAGAGAGTGAGAGTGAAACAGATACAGATAGAGAATTACAAACTGACTTTGAGCGAGGTAGACAACTCCTTCCACTGCAAGCACTCTTCATCGGTTCCTTGTTTTAGACCGCCAAACACTTTTAATTTTGCATCTCGTACCTGATGGACAAGTCAAGTCCAACTTAAAGTACCATTAGGGCAGAAGATATACAATCTGAAATCTTCAATATCTACTTTGTGAGAGAAATCAGAACTGTAAAAGACGTTTTCTGGATTTGGAGAGATGGAAAAATAAAAACAATTATGACCTTCCCACACAAGATATTCTTACAATAATTTATTACATTTAGTTTACATATATGTTAAACTATTACTAATAAAAACAGAAGTTCGCATCCTCTATTTAATAAAGCTATAGTCAAGGCTTATATATCACTCTTCAATTAAATTATAAATATATTTTTTTATAAAATTATTACAAATAAATGAAGGAAAATACTAGGCGTTAGGTGTTTAAAAAGGCGTTGTCTTTCTTTGATTAAATTATCAACCAATCTACAATCTGACATTCAAGATAATAATTGAAGATTCTACAAAGATGAGTTTTCAATAATAGAATCAACAAAAGAATGTTAAGTTATGGGTGCTCATGGATTCGACTTTTCAACATCCAATCTAGGATCCATTTCAAATCCAATAAAATAGATTGGATTTAAAATTATATTCATTTTAACTAGACCAAATTGATTTGGAATATTTCAATTCAATTTAAATTTGACTAAATCTAGATTAAATCCACTTTGATAATTAGATTCAATTCGATGTGGGATCGACCTTATCAATCTAACGTGAGATCAACCTACCTCGGTTTGACATTGTCCCAATCCGATGTATTGCTTAAACCCGCCCCAACTTGACTTGGTCCCGTCCTTCTAATGCCACCTAAGCCCATCTCGACCTGGACCAGTCTAGACTTAGGTCAATCTAGGCACAACCTAACCTAATCCTACTCAGACTCATTCTAAATTGGGCCCAACATAACTCAAATGAATGTGGGGCCAGACTAACTTGGCTCAACCTAAGTATGGGCCGATTTGACTCGACTTGACATGGGATCGACCCAACTCAACTTGACATGGCCCAACACAATGTGGGCCAACACAAGCCCAACTCAACTTGGCCCAACCTATCCCAGTTCATCTAGGAACCACATAAGTCAAACTTGACCTAGACTTGGCCTTACTTGGGCCTAGCCTAACTCGATTGAACATGGACACACCTCAACTAGGGTTCACTTGGGCTCAACTTGAAGTAAGATTTGACCTAACTCAAACTTGACATGGCTCTAACCCAATGTAGGCTCTATCTCAACACCACCTGGACCTAGCCCGACCGAACTTGACCTAGGCCTAAACCTAATTTGAGCTCAACTTGGGCCTAGTTCGATATAGCTTGACCTAGTATGGGTTGAGTAGGCTCGACTTAGGCCCAAGTTTACTCAGCTCAACCTAGCTAAGTTGTACTTGGGTCAAGGCCAACTTGACTTAACCTAGTTTCGGGCTTACTCAGCTCAACTTGGGTTGGAGCCGACTTGGCGCAACCTGGATTTGGACCGACTCGACTTAACCTGAATTGAGTTGACTTGTCTTGACCGAGCTGATTAGGCCCAACCTGTGTCCAAATCGACTTAACTCGACCTGAGCTCGAATCGACTTGGCTCGACCTAGGCCCAAGCCAACTTAGTCAGAACTGAGCTTGGGCCAACTCAACTCAACTCAACCTGGGTTTGAGCAGACTCGATTTGACATGGGCCCTAGCAGACTCGACTCAACTTAGGCCCTAGCCAACTTAGGTCGTTCTGGGTTCAAGATGCTAGCCCAACCTGTGTTAGGGCTGACTCGTCTTAACCCAAGTTCAGGTCGACTCGACTCGATTTGGGCCTAGGCAGACTTGGCTCTTAACTCACCGTCACCTAGGCTTGTGTTCAGGTCGACATAGCTCAACTAGTGTTCAGGTCAACTTAGCTTGACTAGTGTTCAGGCCAACTCGCCTTGTCTTGGGTTTAGGCTGACTCTTGACTTGGGCCCAGACAAACTCGATTCGATCTAGCTCTGGGACAACTCGGCTCAACCTATGTTCAGACTGACTCGGCTTTACTTGGGTTTGAGCCAACTCGGTTGGCTTAGCTTGGGCCCGTGTCGACTCAACTTGGATTCGAGTCGGATCAGCTCGACCTGGGTTTGGGTTGACTCGGCACGACCTGGATTTTGGTTGACTCGACCCGACCTAGGCGCAGGCCGACTCGACTTGACCTGGGTTGCGGTCAAATTGACTCGACCTTGGCCTAAGTAGACTCAAATCGACTTGGGCCTAGGTCGCGTCGGTTCAGCTCGACTTGGTTCCGGGTTGAGTTAACTTGACTTGGTCTAGGGCAAATGCGGCTCGACTTGGGCCTAACTTGACCTGGTCAAGATTGGGCTAGGCTCGATCTAATCTTGATCGGACTAGGACTGAATTCAGCCTAGCCCTACTTTGTCGAAAGTGAGTCGGCGTCGACTCAAATTAACATGAACCCATCCCAACTCGACTGAATGTGGACTCGTCTCAACCTGGTTCGTGCTGAATCGGCTCAACCTTGGTTTGGGCCAAGTGGAATTGATTTGGGTCAGGTTGACTTGACTCGATCTAACCTAGGCTCGCAGTCTTGGCTTGACTATGACTCGACTCGACCTTGCATGAGCCTGACTGAGTGCTACCTTACTTGGGTCTAGCCCAACCTAAAATTTCATAACTCGAAATGACTTAACTGCACCTTGATTTTTTATTTTCAAAATCCAAAAGATTACCAATCTATATCCAATTCAAACCCAATTAATTGGATTGGACTTAAAATCCCAAAGTATAGATTTGGATTTGAGATAAATCCATTTAAATAGACTTAAAATAATATAAACTTTGATCATTTTGGATTGAATTTGATAATTTGGAGTTTTTTCACATCCTTAGAGTTAAATCTAGAACGGTTCTTTTACAACCATCTTATTAGGTATCCTCTGGTTGTGCTGATGAATAATATCCTTTGTGGAATTTGCCTGACCACCTATAATAGGGTTTCCCTTCTCATCTCCTTAAGGATTTACAATCACATTTTCTATTTTAAATATATAATATAGACAAATTTATTTATTAAATATAAAATATAAACATATTTATTTTATTTTATTATAATGTCTACACAAAATTTCAACTGAAACATGCTTAGGCTCACCCATTTTTTAATAAAACATTCTTGAGCAAAATTAAATATAAAAGATCGCATCTTCAGTCAAGCCAAAAGCAAGACTCATAAGTGAAATATATGATGAGATAAAAAACAAGGAAGCTATTCTGTCTGCCAAATATTTGCATACCTCTTGTTCTAAGCGTTCAGAAACTGTCTTCTTGGAAGATAAGGAAGAACTTTTTCCCTTGTCCTCATCAACCTTTCAACAGAAGGTAATAAGACAGTATGTTTAGACATTAATGTATAGCATACGCTCTATAATAGATGATACATCAGCAAGCTTGGTGCTTGTCCAAATCAGAACATTGGAATGTACATTTACAGAGCACAAAGGAAGACCTTAAGGTGGGTAACTGCATAGAGTAAATAATAACCTTATTTGGAGGAATGATATAAGAAACCCGATGTGACACAGGATGCTTTTCTGGACTTTTACCATCTTGTTGACCAGCAAATGATAGTTTACCATATGATATTGATCCCACCAACACAGATCCTTGTAGAGAGTTCTGTCAAAATAATACTACAAATATTATTAAATTTTAACAATACTCCAATAGAGATACACAAAAGGTTAAGCGAGGAGAACAATATACCTTGGGAAGTATGTCTTTTGATAGAGCACCAAGATAAAATCCTTCTTTTATACTATCAATAAGCAAACATCAGTACCACCACTTAATTTAACATTTAAACCTTAAGGAGCTAGGTAGGGACTATAAACCAGTTACATACCCTGGAACTAACGTTGAGGACTTAAAGGAACCATCTCCCATCATTGGTCCATCAGGTTCAGAGAAAAAGCATAGCCGAATGATGTCCTGATAACAAAGACATACATAAATGGTAATTAAAAAAAATATAGAAGGAATCAAATAAGTGGGCAGAGCTTTGATGATGTATACAAATTTTATATCTTCCGAAGCATTCCTAGAAATGTATGTTAATCATGACATCACATTAAGACTTTCGAGAAAAAAAAAATTAAGAACAACTGACCAAATAAGAAGCTTAATTCTAATTCTCTGTATTTGAATTTGTTCCAACGAGATGTCTCCGAGGATCCCTCACTAGAGCATTTAAGTATCAGTCTCTCTTTTCAGAATTCAAAGTCTATTCACGGAATAATGTTACAATCCGTTATGCCGCATAATAAGGATGAGTATGTTACTCTCCAATCATCAACGTTTTGTTATTAACTTATAGAAAATATGTTAGGGTAAGACATCTCATAGTGGGTGTTTACCAATTTTTTTCACATGTCTTAACAAATCGACCCAACAAATCGACCCATGCATCCAAATAGAAGCTAAAAAATTATAAATAAAATCGCAAACATGTCATGGAAGATAGGAATAGGAAAATTGTAGCAGGCATATTGTGTTTCCAATTTTTTACATTATTTAGTTGCAGCAAAAAGGAAATAAAAAATGAGTAACTAACTAATCCAACACCTCTAGTTGCTAATATTCTGACCCAGAAATTTCTGCCTCCATAGTTCCTACGGGGCTTAGCTCCCCTCCTTATACAACAACAATGAGTAAATTCTTAGAAATTCTACCAAGCAGTGTCACTCCTTTTTTAATAGCTGGCACAGGAGTGGCCTTAGAGTCTCCCACATTCCAAAAAATCATCTGAGGCACGACATCACCAAACCCTTTCTCTCCAAACTTCCTAGTGATTGCTTGGTGATAAGTATCAATTTTTAGTACATTTCACTTGAGAAATTCTGCTACTTTTGGTACTAATTTTGGTTGAATTAGCAAAGTACCCCCTGACTTTGAGTATTTGGGTTTCAGTTACAAGTTCTTGAATCCTGTGACGAATGAACTCAATTGATCCCAGAAATGTGCACAAACTGCAGATTTAAAGAATGAAGGAAAGATACAGAACCTTGCTGAAGTTGATAGCTCAAGCAAGCAGAAGTCACTCAAGCAAGAATGATCCAGAAAGGATGCTTTAATTTTTGAAAGATTGCTCAAGCGAACCTGGTCTAGCTTAAGCTAAAATTTATTAACGTTATTAAAATAGAAAAATAGGTATAGGATTAATTCCTTTGTGTGTAAATACACATAAAGGGATGTTTATTTATAGATGATAAAAATAACAGAAATAGTAACAAAATAACAGAGAACATAAGCTAAGCCCGTTATATTTAACAAACGTGTTAACCTAGAACACGTCACAGTATTAATGTGAGAGATATTCCTAGGAAAAGGTGGTGGCTGCAGTAACGGTCCTGGGCAAAGAAAAATGATAGAATCTTCTTGGGGGAAGAAAAGTTTGTGCTCTAATTGCTACCATTAGTAGCTAAATTTCATATTTCTTGGGATTGAATGTAATTTATCAAACTTGGATGTATTCTCTATTATATATATATATATGATACATTGTCTACTTGTTGTTGGTGGTTTCATTTTATGTTTAATGTTGGTTTCTCTTTATTCAATATACTCTTGAACTGGAATCTTGGATTTGACTGGAAAGTATTTTCAAGAATCTGACTTAAACGAAAATGCTCAATACTGTGTGATGCCAGGAATGGATCTCACTGCATTGACTGTGTTTTGCATTGACTGTGTTTTACAACTGTTCTTAAGGTTGGTTAAATTGCTAGATAGTTGGGGAATCAGGATTTAGCAAGTTAGTTTTTGAATTTCATGCGTGAGGAATCAACTTGAATGGCTTTTATTTGTGTAGAAACAATAAGTAGTCTCACGTATTATAAATATGTCATAGCCCAGAATACGAAAGAACAAGATAAATGAAGTTCAATCCCAAGTTATCTTACTGCATTTTGAATCGACTCGAACATATTTATTTTAACTGTTCCAAACAACATAAATTTCCAAAACTCTTTCGCTTAACAAGCTTTGCTCACTTGAAGTTTAAAAGATATTGTTCCTCGTGAGTTCGAGAATCTTACTTCACACATTATATTACTTTTAACTTGGTACACTTGTCGGAAAAATCAGTCAACACTTGGTAGTCTGTCTCCCAAGGTTTTCTTGAGACTTTATCAAACTCCATGTCACTTAACACAACAACCTCTTTATCGTCAGATCCAGTCATTCCCGTACACAGCCAACTCCAACATGAGATTAAACACCTTCTGAAAATCAATGTTCATCCCTCAATTCATTTCCCTCACAAACTCAGTCTTGGACTTGAGATCATCCCCTTCAATCAAATGAAGTTGAGGATCAGCAGAGAAAGTCACAACCTTCCCCTTCCAAGGCTCCTCACACAACTCAGACACCAACAATCTCACTGCCACACACACTGCCATGAACACCCCATCCATACTCCCTAAGACATCATACAGTCAAACAATTCTTCATCTTCCCTATCTTCACCAAATCATCTACCACCCTCTTCCACTACAACTCAGCCACATCCCCACCATCCTCATCATTCAATGATCTTATGATCTCATGGGGAGCAAAGCACCAACAGCAACACCACATCCTCCAAGTAAGCTTCAAACCTCTCCTTACCATGCTTCAAAAACTTCTCTTTATAAAATTTCATAGCCATAGAATCAACCCTGTTATAAGGAATCAAATCCCAACAATTGGTCCCAATAAACACATTAGGAAACTCCAACACCTTCCTTAAAGGCACCAACACCTCCTTTATTAATTGATTGTGAACCCTATAAGCATAATGCACCTCCTCAACCCCCTCATACTCATTATAATCCTTATGAGGAAAACCCCTCTTTGCAATAGTTTCACGGCAAGATTGAATTTTGTCACCGACCCAGATTTTAAGAACTCAAGTTCCTTCCTCAAACACTAGAAAATAACCAGAGACACAATCTTGAAGGAATTCGAAATCTGGGTCGCTCTTATAATGATCAACGGGCTTGTTTGTCAATGCCACCCTTTTCTCTTGTTTGGAAACATGTGCAATTTCTTTCTTTGAAGACTTGGTTTTGTCTTTCGCAATGTCAACGTTTTAGTCCATAGCCTTTGTTTTCCCTTTCTACTTCTTCTGAGGCTTAGGTCTTTTGCTCCTATTTTCCCGACGTTTCTGAATTTCATAGGCTTCACAACCTTTTAGAAGAAGGTAAAGGATTTCGGGAGGTCCTTTAAGTATCCAAAGTCAGCGAGGGAGGGAAGGTTGTTGAAAATCCCACATCGACTAATGATATGGTCAAATTATAATATATACTATAATATGTTGCAAACTTCACCTTACTAAGCCAATTTTGTGAAGTTAAGCATAAACTCACTTTCTAAGAGTCATTCAAAGTCTATCGTAGTCAAGTTTGTTAGACCTATTGTGTCACCCACTATGAGTTTCTCCCTAATTTTGGGCTCAAGATAGCCAATTCTCAATGTCAGGGACTGTGTTGGAAATCCCACATTAACTGTAGACATGACCAAATTATAGTACATAAATGGATGTAAACCTCACCTTATAAGCCAAATTTATAGGATTGAGTTAGACTTAAATTCACTTTCTTAAGATGGTATAAGAGGTTTTCAATGACTTATCCTAATTGGATTTATCGTGTCACCCATTGTTGGGTCCCCCTTTATTCCTATGTTCAATGTCCTCCACGTGAACACTTGATGTCTTTAAAGTGAAGAGGTGTATTGGAGATCTCATATCGACTAGTGATATAGTCAAATTATAATATATATATATATATATATAGGTTAGCAACAAGGATTTCCGAAAGGTGGTGGTGAAGCCAAATCGCAATGTCATGAAAGTTCTGCCGGTTAGACTTGTCGGTGCCACAAATGCCACGAAAGTTGCAAAAAGGTTTTAGGGCAGTTAAGGGATTGTGGGCCCACGCAAGTTTGAGTCTTTGGAGGAGGGTCTCTGGTGGGATGTTGAGAATCACTTGGAAGAAGAGGTCTAGACAAGGGTTTCCAATGGAGAAATTTTGGAGATAAATTTTCAGTTGGGATCATGTTTTGGGGCTGATTCATACTGTGTTAAAGTTGAACACCATTTGGTCCATTAAGAGGTCACTTGGAGGGTCGGGACTAGGGTTGTCCTGGTTAGGGTTTGGGGTTGTAGAGTTCAAGTGGACCTATAAGGTTGGGGGTGCCCATTGTTTTGTGTTGAGGATGATAACGGATGATGTGAATTTAGAATTCTTGTGTATGAGTGTATGCATTGTTGCAAAGGAATTAGAATTGATGAAATGTTTAGGTTTTGATGAGGTTGATGAAAGGTTTAAGGAAATAACAAACTCATCCATAGAATTGAATGAATGGTGTAGGTTTTGACGAGATTGATTGGTTCAAGGAAATAACTCATCTTATTACCTGGGAAGAATATAAATATACTTTGAATTTTGACAAGAAAAAATGAGTGATACTCGAATGGTACAGTGAGGGGTTCATGGATACCTCTCGCCAGAATAGAATTCATGTTGCAATTCTTCTACTGCAACTTTGTATTAGCTTATGGTGGGAAAAAACTTAATCTCGTATTTCATCAGCTTTACGGGGGAGCTTTAGGAAAACCATTGGAAAAACTTACAATCATATAATGACTAATGAGACTGTTGCTAAAGCAAAAGATACGAGAGATAGATAAAGTCATTAGAAATTTGATGTACTACCTTCTCTTCTAAATTCCGCTGGATGAATAACACCAGCTGCTTCATCTTTTCCAAAATCTGCACATTGTCATGCCTGAAACAATAATTATATTGAGTATT